>Ga0206938_1027_pt1 | contig 43404 bp, 46 predicted proteins | sample Alteio_BWOrgHeat_12_FD_152918 | JGI IMG/M metagenome (GOLD analysis project Ga0206938, IMG submission 152918) | Enriched cells from forest soil in Barre Woods Harvard Forest LTER site, Petersham, Massachusetts, United States -... | ecosystem: Environmental > Terrestrial > Soil > Temperate forest >... | reverse complement strand
GCGCCAGAGCGAATGAGGGACCAGGATTCCGTGCTATCCAAGTGCCGGTACTGGGCCAGGACTTTTTTTAAGGCATAGTATTGACCGGTGCTGAAACGGTTGGAGAATAGTTTTGCTGCACTGTCCTTCATGATCGAATCCAGAATATAGGGGAGACTGATTTTTTTTCTCGGAAGAAACCAGGCTAGGCGGTTCAGGTCTTGGTCGGAAATCCCTCTCCATACCTTATCTGCATAAAAAAAATACGCGGCCGTTAAAAAAACCTCCAGCTTCTCCTGGTCGCCAGGGTTGCCGATGGGGTCGTTCACCAGGCTGTCCAGCTTTGAGAGATATGGAAACGGCGTCTGTATGCCATCCTGCGATAAATTGTCCAACTGGTTATTGAGGTGACTGGCCTGTTCGATCAGGCCCTGCTTGTCAAACCAGGCGTAGCGGTGATTGCGGTAAGTATAAAACTGCTGGATATCGGAAGTGTAGCCAGCCAGTGCGGGGAATTCCTTCATCCACCGGCTGATTTGTCCACTGTCGGTACGGAGCAGCTGCTGGTCACTGAAACCGCCCCGGATAGAAATGTCTTTGGGTCTGGCGGAATCCTTTGTGACGATGGCCGGGGGCGAAGGCTTTTGCTTGCAGGCCTCCGTCACCCAGATCAGGCCGAGCAAAAAAAGATATACGGCGAATCGGGACATGAACGGATACATCGATACTTCCTTGACCGGTTGTTAAAAAAAATCCTCTCGCCCAAAAGCGAAAGGATTAAAAATCTGATATAAAATGAGATTAATAGTCTCTGTCAAAACCACCGCCACCGCTGCTTCCACGGTTAAAGCCTCCTTTCTTGTAGCCTCCGCCACCGCCGCTTCCACCACCGCCAAAACTTCTTTTCTTGAAGCCGCCACCGCCGCTTCCCTGTTGTTTGGGTTGGGATTCGTTTACGATGATTTTACGGCCCATCACCTCAGAATCATACAATGCCGTTATGGCGGCCTGTGCTTCTGCATCATTTTCCATTTCGACAAAACCAAAACCCTTGCTGCGGTTTGAAACTTTGTCCTTAACGATTTTTGCGGAACCCACTGCTCCGTGTTGCTCAAAAAGGTTTCTTAGATCCTCATCGGTCATCTGCCAGGAGAGGTTGCCTACATAAATGTTCATTGTGCAAAAATTAAAAAATGATTAAAACGACGCTGCATATCGTAGCTACAATGAACTGAGTTACTACCTGAAGGAACGCACCAGCACAGCTTATAACTAGAATAACAGGGCAATTGTAAAGATAGGAATTTTTATAACTTCCAAAATTTTGTGGGCCTGATCCGAGGGCCCGGAAAACAAAAAAACCTCTCCTGCCGGGGCTGGAGAGGTTCAATATAGACAAACCGGGTTTATTCGGCCGTTACCTCAAAATCAACTTCGGTTTCGTTGCCATGACCAAAATCTACTTTGGCCTTAAAGGATCCCAGTTCCTTCACTTCTGAAAGAATGTGGATCCGGCGACGGTCGATTTCATATCCCTTCTGGTCGCGGATGGCCCGTGCCAGTTGTACAGAAGTCACGCTTCCAAAAATCTTCCCACTGGTACCGGTTTTGGCACCAATTTTCAACGGAGAAGCTTTGAGCACTTCGATGACTTTGTTGACTTCGGCCAGCAGTTTTTCTTCCTTCTTTTTCTGCTGCTTGATTTTCTCATCCAGCTGTTTGAGGTTGGAAGGACTGGCTTCAATTGCCTTTTTTTGCGGAATCAGGAAGTTGCGTGCATACCCGTTTTTAACGTTCACCTTTTCATGGGCGGCGCCTAAGTTATCCACGTCCTGAATCAAAATGATTTCCATTATTACTTATTTGATCTCGGCAAAACCGAGGGTATTACTTAAATAAATCTGTTACGTAAGGCAGAATGGCCATCTGTCTGGCTTTCTTGATGGCATCGGCCACTTTACGCTGGTATTTCAGGGAATTACCTGTGATGCGGCGCGGCAACATTTTACCTTGTTCGTTCAGAAATTTTTTCAGGAATTCACCGTCTTTATAATCCACATAACGAATGTGATATTTTTTGAAACGGCAGAATTTTTTAGCCCTTTGCTGGGTCTTGATTGCGGTCAGATATTTGATCTCGTTGGTCTTTGCCATGATTATGCCTCCGCTTTTTCTGTTCCTGTAGGTACACCACTTCTCTTTCTGGCATTGTACTCGACGGCGTATTTATCGAGTTTGGTCGCCATGAAACGTAACACGGTTTCGTCGCGGAGAATCTGAATTTTCAGTTTCTCATTGAAGTCGGATGGCGCACTGTATTCCATTACCCAGTATAAACCAGTGGTTTTTTTCTGGATGGGGTACGCCAGTGATTTCAGACCCCAGGGATTGTCGTGCATCACTTTGCCACCGTTTTCTTTAACGAAGGCCGTGAATTTGTTCTGGGCGGCTTTATAGTCCTCCTCAGACAGCACAGGGGTAAAAATCACCATCAATTCATAATTGTTCATTTCCCTGATTTTGTTTTAAAAAAATTAATTGGGCTGCGAAAGTAGTGCTTTTTGACCAAATAGTGAAAGGATTTCCGGTGTCCTTCAAGCCATCCCCCTTCCCAAGTCCCCTGATTTTAGGACCCCGGGGACGGGACCGGTCCCCGGACAGTCATCCTGTCAGCAAGCGGGCAAATGGCACTGCGTTTGAGTGGCAAGCGTAAAACAGCGAACATGCAAAAAGGAAGCATCCGGGTACAAACAGAGAACATCTTCCCGATTATCAAGAAATTTTTATACAGTGACCATGAAATATTTCTTAGAGAGTTGATTAGCAACGCTGTAGATGCGTCACAAAAAATCAAGACCCTTTCGTCGATTGGAGAAGCCAAGGGCGAAATCGGGGAGTTGGCCATTCAGGTAAAACTGGATAAGGAAGCCAAAACCATTACCGTTTCAGACCAGGGTATCGGTATGACGGGTGAAGAAGTGGATAAATACCTCAATCAGGTAGCCCTTTCGGGTGCCGAAGAGTTTGTCAATAAATACAAGGGGCAGAACGAAAATGCCATTATCGGCAAGTTCGGCCTGGGATTTTATTCTGCCTTTATGGTCAGCAGCCAGGTGGAAGTCATTTCCAAGTCTTATAAAGAGGACAGTCCGGCCGTAAAATGGGTATGCGACGGCAGTCCCGAGTTTACCCTGGAAGAAACGCAGAAAACGCAAAGGGGTACAGACGTTGTGTTGCATATTTCGGAGGATTCTGCTGAATTTCTGGATGAGACCCGGATCCGCCACATTCTGGAAAAATTTTGTCGTTTTCTGCCCATCCCCGTCTTTTTTGAAGAAAAACAAATCAACAACACCCGTCCAGCCTGGATGAGAAAACCCAGCGAACTCACGCCCCAGGATTATCAGGATTTCTATAAAGAACTATATCCCTTCAACGAAGCCCCCTTGTTCTGGATTCACCTGAACGTGGATTATCCCTTCAACCTCACCGGGATCCTGTATTTCCCCAAAATCAAACAGAGTTATGAAATTCAGAAAGACAAAATACAATTGTACAGCAACCAGGTCTTTGTGACCGATGAGGTAAAAGACATTGTTCCCGAATTTCTGATGTTGCTGCAGGGTGTCATCGATAGTCCCGATATTCCTTTAAATGTGAGCCGCAGTTATTTGCAGGGTGATCCCAATGTTAAGAAAATCAATAACCACATCACCAAGAAAGTTGCCGACAAACTCGAGGAAATTTTCACCAAGGAAAGAAAGGAATATGAGGAGAAATGGGAAAGCCTCGGACTGTTTGTCAAATACGGCATGATGACCGACGATAAATTTCTGGAAAAAGCCAACAAGTTCCACATCATGGAAGACACCGATGGCTCCCGGTTTTATACATTGGAAGAATATACTGTAGCCACAGAGGCCTTACAGAAAAATAAAGATGGCAAGCTGGTGATCATCTACTCCAGCAATCCGGTTCAACAGGATAGTTATATCCGGGCAGCCCGCGAAAAAGGATACCGGGTCGTAAAACTGGAAACCATCGTAGATGCAGGATTTATCAACCAGATGGAAATGAAATGGGAAAATGTTCATTTTACCCGGGTAGACAGCGAAGTGGTGGACAACCTAATTGATAAACAGGATGACCGGGAAACCGTTCTCGGCAAGGACGATGTTGAAAAATTAAAATCGTTGTTTGCAGTTAATATTCCTTCCCTGCATGTCACCGTTGAAGTAAAAGGGCTGAGTGCGGATGCGATGCCTGTGGTCGCTACCCGGCCAGAATTTATGCGGCGCATGAAAGACATGGCTTCACTCAATGGCGGTATGGGCGCTTTTTACGCGAACATGCCAGATGAAGTCACCCTGACGGTGAATGGCAATCATCCCATCTATCCCAATCTGCTGGGAGAAACCGATCAGGATAAGCAGCAAAAACTCATACACAATCTGGCCGACCTCGCCCTGCTCAGCCAGGGACTTTTAAAAGGGGTGGAGCTCACCAATTTTATTCAGCGCAGTGTGGACCTGATTGAAAATAAAAAAAGTTCCCTGATCATCGAGGCGTAACAATGGGGGGATTAGGGTTCCATACCTGATTTTAAGAGCCCCCTTTCCGGGGATTCAAAACATGCATTGCAATCCATAGTGTGTATCGACAAAAGGATGGGGATTGATGGCAATGTGTTCAATCGATCAGTGAATACCAAAGGGAGTCCGGAGGATTTACGCATGAACTTTGATATCCACCATTTTTAGTTGCAGATTTTTTTCGCCGTTCCATTCATTGACTTCCAGGTTATAGGCAATATCCAGGAGCTGACCTGACTCCAGGAGGGGCCACTTGTCTGCCATGTTAAAACCGATGGCTGAGATAATCACCTCGTCCTGCTGCAAAAACAACCGGAGATGTTTTTCCTTTAATAGTTTTGAATATCCTGTATTCTTTACCCCCTTTGAAACCAAGACCGGTTTGCTGTTTTCCGGACCGAAGGGTTCCATCTGTTCGATGATCCGGAAAAGCTGAAAATCAAGGTCTGTAAACCGGGCAATGGCATCTACTTGCAGTTCCGGAATCAGAAAACGCGGATCAATGGTTTGGGAGACCACTTCTTCAAACTTTCTGCTGAAATTTTCCAGATTCTCAGGATTCAGGGTCATACCGGCTGCTGCAAAATGGCCTCCGTATCCCAACAGGTATTCGCGGCAGGCATGCAGGGCTTCGTACAAATTAAATCCCGGCACACTGCGGGCACTTCCGCTTGCCAATTCACCGCTTTGTGTCAATACGATGGTGGGACGATAATATTTTTCGATCAGGCGGGAGGCAACAATGCCCACCACGCCCTTGTGCCAGTGTGATTGATACAAAACAGTTGATTTCCGGTTTCGCAAGGTTTCATTTCCTTCAATGAGGGCAAGGGCTTCTTCGGTAATATTGGAATCTGTTTCCCGGCGATCAGCATTATCGGCGTGGAGTAAATGAGCATATAAGAGTGCTTCCTGGTAGGTTTGAGCGACAAACATCTGCACGGCCTTCCTGGCGTCGTCCATTCTTCCTGCTGCATTCACCCTGGGGGCGATGGTAAATACCAGGGACCGGATCGATACAGGAGCTTGAATGCCACTCAGACTCATCAGGGCCGCAATCCCATGATTTGGATTTTCATTGATTTTTTTCAATCCGAGAAAACAAAGGGCGCGGTTTTCACCCGTCATCGGGACCACGTCCGCGCCGATGGCGATGGCTACCAGGTCCAGATAAACCAGGAAGTTTTCATCCGCAAGCCCAAGGGTCCTGCAGACTGCTGTAACGAGTTTGTATGCGACACCGCATCCGCAGAGTTCTTTATAGGGATAAAGGCAACCTGGTTGTTTGGGATTGAGAATGGCCACCGCCGGAGGCAGTTGGTTATCCGGCAGGTGGTGATCACAAACAATAAAATCAATGCCGTGATCTTTTGCATATCCGACCAAGTCAATGGATTTGATTCCGCAATCCACTGAAATAATTAAACCGAACCCCTGCTCGATTGCAAAGTCAATGCCGGTCCTGGATATTCCATAACCTTCCCGGTGCCGGTGAGGGATATAAAAATCGATATGGGTTGGATCATGGATTGTATGCAGCATTTGGTACATCATCGCAACCGAGCTGGTACCATCCACATCGTAGTCTCCGAAAACCAGGATTTTTTCTTTTCTGTGGACGGCGCTTAGAATGCGGTCGACCGCCTGTTGCATGTCTTTCATCAGCCAGGGATCGTGCAACTGGGAAAGATCAGGACGAAAATATTTCCTGGCTTCTTCAAAAGTTTCTATACCCCGTCCGTTCAGGATGCGGCTCACCAAGGGATGGACCTTGAGTTCGGCTGCAAGGGCCTGCACTTTTTGTTCGTTGGTTTCTGTCAGTTTCCACCGTTTGATCATCGTCGAAGATTGGCGGGTTGTTGGTCGGTTTTTGGGGTGTTGGAAATCTGCCATCAAACAGGCATCCTCGGAGCACCGGTCGACCGATGGTGCTGCGGATTAAAATTTTCTGTCTGTTGTAAACCGCACCAGTTCTTCCAGCGCAGCACGTACTTTGCTGTCCTCAAATTCATAAAGTATCTTCAAAGCCTCATCCCGGTAGGCATTCATTTTTTCTGTAGCATACCGGATACCGCCGGCTTCAACCACCTGTCCAATGACATAGCGGATCTTTTCAGGATCCCGGTTTTGATTCTTGATGATATATATCAATTCCCGGCGAAGAGATTTTGAAACGGTATTCAAAGTGTAGATGAGGGGAAGGGTCAGTTTTTTTTCCTTCAGATCGTTTCCCGAGGGTTTTCCCGTTTTCTCATCGCCGTAGTCAAATAAGTCGTCTTTGATCTGAAAGGCGATCCCGACAGATTCTCCAAACCGGCTGAGTTTTTCGGTGATGGCTTCATCTGCGCTGGTTGAAAAAACGCCCGCGGCACAGGAGGATGCCAATAGCGAAGCTGTTTTGTTTCGGATGATCTCAAAATAAACCGATTCCTCCAGGTTCAGGGTTCGCGCTTTTTCGATCTGAAGCAACTCGCCCTCACTCATCTTGCGAACCGCCCCCGAAAGGAGTTGCAGAATCCTGAAATCGTTGTGGTCCAAAGACAGGAGTAACCCCTTGGCCAGCAAGTAGTCCCCCACCAAAACAGATATTTTGTTTTTTCCACAAAGCGTAGGTAGAAAAAAAAACCTCTTCTTTCCAGGGACTCATCGACCACATCATCGTGGACGAGGGTGGCCGTATGCAAAAGTTCAACCAAGGATGCCGCCCGGTAGGTAGATTCATTCACCGGGCCACAGAGTCGAGCGGACAAAAACACAAACATCGGGCGAAGCTGCTTACCCTTTCGGTTGACAATAAAGCGCATGATCCGGTCCAGCAAAGGTGTCTGGGATTTGACCGCTTCCCGAAATTTATCTTCAAAAACAATCAATTCATCCCGAAGCAATGATTGGGCTAATTTCATAAAATGACGGCCAATTTACTACTTTATCCTTCGGCGGATATAAATACTCGGAATACGTGTGGAAGAACTGGTATTATTCTCTACAATTCTGTGGTTTCCAGTTTCTTTTGACATAAAAAATTTGCCATTTAAGGGTTAACTTATATTTTTGCTAAAGTGTGATATTGTTTTTAACCAAGTCATTATATACAAACTTCAGTTTATGATAGGAAAAAAGTACGTGGTACTAGCTGGTTTTTTATTGGCTTTTCTTTCACAAAGTTTCGCACAGGACAATACGACAGAGAGTGCATACAGTTACGATATCCGGGATTCATCACTGATACCTGCCAAGAGAATTCCACAACACAATGAATTTTTAAATAATGCTTACCCTTTTCCCGCTCTTCCCCGCAATCAATGGGAGTTGGGTGTTAAGGGTGGTCTTTCAACGATTTCAGGGGATGTACGTTCACAATTGCCCACTTTTGGATTTGGTCTTCATGCAAGAAAAGCCTTGGGTTATACTTTCTCCCTACGCCTGGAGTATGATTATATGACCATGAAGGGATTGAACTGGCAACCGTCTTACACCGGTTATGCAGCCAACCCCCAAATCAGTCAGTATTACAGTGCCGCAGCCCACGATGCGGTATTTTACAACTACAAATCAACCATTCAGGAGTTGGCTTTTGAAGGAATCGCCACGCTCAACAACATTCGTTTTCACCGGGCAAAATCAAATATTGCCATTTATGTCCTGGGTGGTTTCGGGTTGATGACTTATAGCACGTTCTACAATCTTACCAACGACAACGCCAACGGAGCGCCTTATGACTTTAATTCCGTGGTAGCTCAATACGGCGCCAGCGGATTTACTTATGGCAACCGCAAAGCCATCAAGACTACCCTGAAAAATATGATGGACAATACCTATGAAACGGAAGCCCAGCGGGATCCCTCTCAGCCCACCATTTTCGGCGGGACGCCCTTCCGGCCGGTGTTGGTGATGGGTGCCGGTATCGAAATCAAATTGTCTGATAAATTCAATATTGCCATTGAAGACAAGGTTTCCATCACTAAATCAGATCTACTCGATGGGCAGGAATGGCAGGAAACAGGGGATATCAACTCCCATGCTATGACCCGCGATTATGATTCTTACAATTTTCTATCCCTTGGCCTGAACTATAACCTTACGATTGGTAAACCAGCCGTTCAACCCCTTTGGTGGATCAACCCATTGGATTATGCTTACAGCGAAATCAACGCTCCCCGTCATATGAAGCTGCCCAAACCCATCTTGGATGATGCGGATGGTGACGGTGTGACCGATCAATTTGATCATGAACCCAATACTCCCGCCGGCTGTCCGGTTGATACCCACGGGGTAAGCCGCGATACCGATGGGGATGGTGTTCCCGATTGTAAGGACAAGGAACTCATTACACCTACTCAGTGTCAACCTGTTGATGCGGACGGGGTGGGTAAATGTCCTGATCCGGCTTGTTGTAAGGAACTCAACGCCCGACTGGATTCAGGGGCGATTGGAACCGGCGGTAAAACCCGTTGCTTTATCGGAGACCTTCCCAGCATCGTATTCAAAGGCAGGTCTGTGACGTTAAGCAAAGACGGCAAAGCCCTGGCTTCTACCATTGCTGAAAAAATGAGAAATAACCCAGGCTGCAAAGTCGCTGTCATCGGTTATGGTGAATCCAGCAAATCCGCTCAGCAGCTTAGCTGGGATCGTGTAAACGAAGTAATCAAATACCTAGTTGAGAAGGAAGGAGTTAGCTCTGATCGGTTCATCTTCCGATATGGACAAACCGGCGGAGACGAAAACACCATTGATGTCAAAGATGGAACGGGAGAAGAAGGACCCAACACGGTTCCTGCTCCACACCCGAACCTCAGAAAGAAATAAACTATGAAAGAAGCAAAGCCCCGTTTCGGTGAATATCCGGGACGGGGCTTCGCTATTATAATGCATTTATTTTAACAAAATGGGCCATGAAACGGCGTAAAAACCGCCTATTTTCGTTTCTTACCTAAAAACTGTAATTTCGCAGGCTTCATGAAACAATTTTTCCTCTCATTTACCCTGATGGCCGTACTGGCGTCCTGCTCTTATTTTAAGGCCTCGGACAAGGGTCAGCCCACTAATTTCAATAAAATCCTGAAGAGCACGGATTATACCTTTAAACTGCAGATGGCAGAAAAATACTACCTGAACAAGGACTATAACCATGCTCAGATGCTCTATGATGATTTGTACCGGGTCATGAAGGGGTCAGAACATTTTGAAGACATCTGGTACAAATATGCTTATTGTGCATTTTATCTGAAGGATTATATCAACGCCGAAAACCTTTTTAAAGGTTTTGTAGAAGCCTTTCCCAACAGTCCGAAAGCGGATGAGATGGATTATATGCGGGCATTTTGTTTTTATAAGCAATCCCCCAAGTATCAATTGGATCAGACCAATACGACCAAGGCCATGGGCTTCATGCAGGCCTTTATTGCCCAGCATCCCAACTCCGATAAGGTAAAGGAAGCTACCGAAATCATTGAAAAATGCCGGGCGAAACTGGAAGAAAAGGATTTTGAGAATGCAAAACTCTACTACAACCTTCGTGAAACCAATCCGGCTTATCTGAAAGCAGCTGCTTTAACCTTTAACCTGCTGATGAATGCCTATCCGGATTCTCAGTTCAGCGACGAGTATAAGCTCTATGTCATAAAATCCGAATATCTATACGCCATTCAGAGCCTGGAAGAAAAGAAGAAAGCAAGACTGGAACAGGTGCTGACCGATGTAAACGATTTCAATGACCGGTTTCCCGACAGTAAACTAAAAAAAGAAGTGCAGTCCTATCAGGATCTCGCCAACAATTCCCTCAAAGCGTTAGCTAAATTAAACAGTTAAATAATGAGCAAACCAAGAAGACAGGTCAGTACCCATATTGCCAATGTGGCTGAAACGAAGAACCTAACGGATCTTAAAAACAAGACAGGCAATCTGTATGAATCCATCGCCATCATCGCCAAAAGGGCCAACCAGATCAGCATTACTATGAAGGAAGAACTTCACAGCAAGCTGGAAGAGTTTGCTACGCATACGGATAGCCTGGAAGAAATTCACGAAAACAAGGAACAGATTGAAATTTCCAAAGCCTATGAAAGAATGCCCAACGCTGCATTGCTCGCCACGCAGGAATTCATGGAAGACAAGATCTATTACCGCAAGAACGAGGACGATCTTTTCAGCTAGATCAATCTAACTTATGGTAGAAGGTAAGAAAATACTCCTGGGGGTCTCAGGCAGCATTGCTGCTTACAAGTCCATCCTTCTTACCAGGCTGCTCATCAAAGCTGGCGCCGAAGTAAAAGTGGTGATGACCCCTTCTGCCAAGGATTTTGTGACGCCCCTATCTCTTTCAACCATTTCCAAAAACGAAGTACTCAGCGATTTGTTCCGGGAGGACAACTGGATTAATCATGTAGCGCTGGGAAGATGGGCTGACCTGATGGTGATTGCCCCCTTGAGCTGCAATACCCTAGCTAAAATGGCCAATGGTCTTTGCGATAACCTGCTACTGGCCACCTATCTTTCGGCGGCCTGTCCGGTAGTGGTCGCTCCTGCCATGGATGAGGATATGTGGCTTCATCCTTCTACGAAGTTCAATTTGGAGAAGCTTAAGGGATTTGGAAACCGGATCATTCCGGTGGAAAAAGGAGAACTGGCCAGCGGACTATATGGGGAGGGCCGGATGGCCGAACCAGAACAAATCATTTCCTTTTTGGATGTGAATTTTTTTTTTAGCACCGAACTAAAAGGGAAAAGAGCCTTGGTAACGGCCGGACCCACCCATGAGCCCTTTGATCCGGTTCGTTATATCGGAAACCAGTCTACCGGTAAAATGGGCATCGCTCTGGCTCTCGAGTTCGCTGAACGGGGAGCGGAAGTAGAGCTGGTCCTGGGTCCCAGTTCACAAGAAGTCCATGATCCCCGCATCCGGGTCACCCGGGTACAATCGGCGGAAGAAATGTATCAAGCCTGCCTGAAAATATTTCCATCTACTCAAGTCGCCGTCATGTCCGCCGCCGTGGCAGATTATACCCCGGTATCTTTTTCCACTGAAAAAATAAAAAAGAATTCCGAAACGTTTACCCTGGAGTTGTCCAGGACAAAAGATATTCTTCAGGCTTTAGGGGACAAAAAGAGACCAGACCAGGTGCTCGTAGGGTTTGCTCTGGAAAATACTGATGAGGTTGCTCACGCCAGAAAAAAACTAACTTCAAAAAACGCCGATATGATCGTTCTGAATTCTTTAAATGATGCCGGCGCAGGATTCGGATACGACACCAACCAGGTGACCATTTTTGAAAAAAGCGGTTTGGAAATCCCTTTTGGACGAAAGTCCAAACAGGCGGTTGCCCGCGATATCGTAGACCGGATAATAAAACTTCTGTGATGCGCTCCAAAATCCTGATCCTTTTTACGATTGTATTCCTTCACTTTCAAAAAGCACAAAGCCAGGAATTTCAGGCCAATGTAACGGTACTGTCTAACCGATTGCCTACCAGCATTGACAGGCAGATTTTTACCACCCTTCAATCTGCGTTATACAATTTTTTGAACGGTCGTAAGTGGACCAATGTGACTTTTAATCAGAATGAGAAAATCCAGTGCAGCTTTTTGGTGAATCTCAGCGGATCAACGGACAACAACACCTACACAGCTACCCTGACCATTCAGTCAGCCCGACCGATTTACAATACCTCCTACCAAAGTGCCCTGATTAATTATTTGGATGATCAGTTCACTTTTAAATATGTGCAGTATCAGGATATGGATTTTAATGAAAACCGCGTAGGCGGTACTGATCCACTCACCGCCAACCTGACGGCCGTGATCGCCTATTACGCTTACATCATTCTCGGGCTCAATTTCGATTCCTATGGATTGCGGGGTGGGGATCTTTACTTCCAAAAGGCACAGAATATCGTTAACAACGCTCCTGAAAACAGCGCACTCAACGGGTGGAAACCATTTGACGGACTCAGGAACCGCTACTGGTTGGTCGAAAACCTAACCAATCCCAAATACAATCCCATTCACGATGCCATGTACGGCTATTACCGCCAAGGGATGGACCAGATGTTTGACCACGAAGCAGACGCAAGGGTAGCAGCCATGAATTCCCTAATTATATTTAACAGCATCTACAATCAGTTTCCCGATATTATGTTCCTTCAATTTTTCTTTCAGGGGAAGGGCACGGAGATTGGAAATGTTTTTAAAAGGGGCACTCCGGATGAAAAAAGCCGAGCCCTGGAGATCCTTTCCCGGATCGATGTTTCCAATCTGAGCCAGTATAAACAAAATCTCCAGTAATGCGCCTGGTTGCCGTAATTATTTTGGTTCTGATGTGTTCCTGCAGCAACCGAACGGCTATTCCAAGCGATGTGCTTCCTTCGGATTCTATGCAGGTTGTCATGAAGGACTTGATCCTGGCCTCCCAGTATTCTGTCCAGTATCTTGAGAAGGATTCGCTGTTAAAAGACAAGGCCAGAGCCAATCAGGAGTTGCTGGAAAAAGTCTTCCAGATACATCATATCACAAGGGAAGCATTTAAACACAGTCTGCTTTTTTATGAATCCAGGCCCGATCTGAATAAAAAAATTTTCGATAGCCTTTCCGCCTATGCCAACCGGCAACAAAAGGATTTATATCGTCCAAAACCACTGGTGAAACCAACCATTCGCCCTGTGAATTGAGTCCATTCATTTCCTAACTTCATGGGATGAATAAAGTCTATGACAACGCGCTGGATGCCGTCCGGGATATTGGGGATGGCGCGGTGATCATGCTGGGCGGCTTCGGACTCTGCGGAATTCCGGAAAACAGTATTGCCGCCCTGGTGAAAACAGGCGCAAAAAACCTGACCTGCATTTCCAACAATGCGGGGGTGGACGATTTTGGCCTGGGATTTCTTTTAAAAACCAGGCAGATTAAAAAGATGATCAGTTCCTATGTGGGAGAAAACGCTGAATTTGAACGACAACTCTTGCAAGGCGAACTCGAAGTGGACCTGGTCCCCCAAGGGACCCTGGCTACCAGGATTCAAATGGCGGCGATGGGTATTCCTGCTTTTTATACACCAGCCGGGTACGGGACAGAAATTGCGGTGGGGAAAGAAACCCGGGAGTTTGGCCGGAAGATGCATTTGCTGGAACACGCCCTTCATGCGGATTTTGCAATCGTAAAAGCCTGGAAAGGCGACCGGTTGGGAAATTTAGTTTTTAGAAAAACAACCCGCAATTTTTCAACCTCGATGGCCAAGGCCGGTGATATCACCATCGCAGAGGTGGAGGAACTCGTTGAACCTGGGATGCTCGATCCCGATCAGATCCATGTCGCCAGCATTTATGTTCACCGGATTTTCCAAGGGGATCGCTATGAAAAAAGAATTGAAAAGAAGACGGTGTCTTTAAAACCGCATGGATGATCATTTTGGGGTAAAACTTGATCTCCATAAGTTTCAAACCGATTTACAACTTTTAGCAACCTATAAATATTTCGATTCATGTTCATGTCTGTTGGTCAATTGGAAACCCAAATGGGTGTGAATAAAACGATTGGTCGGTTTTTTGTCGACCGCAAGCCCCCGGAGAACAATAACTATTGGAAAAAAAGGCTTTTGTATGTCAGTTTCGGAAATGGCTATTTGTTTATACCTGTTTATTACGATATTCTGCACCGAATCGGGATTCCCTTGGAAGTACTTTTAAATGAAGCACATATTTTTTTCATGGAGCAGATCATGCATTTTTCTCACCTTCAGGAAACAAATGATATCAGTAAAGAAGAAGAGCAAAAGTTGATTCGTGATTTGCTGAAAGACCGTGTCCACAACAAGCCGTTTTATGAATCCCTGACCAAATATCAGGATCAGGTTGTTCGCATGTCGCAAGATGTTTTCGGCACAAATTATCCAGCCTTAAACCGAGCTGATACTTTTTTATATGTGTTATGCGATTTGCCACTAAATGTATTGCAATTGCGACAAGCTCTTCGATATTGGTATGCCCTGCTGCCCAGCTATTTGATTTTGGACGATATCCGTGACTATGCAGATGATAAGAGTAATGGAGAAGAGAACGTGGTCATCGACCTGGGAGAGGGAAGAGGGGCTTATGAGGATGCTTTTGCAATTCTTCGAAAGAATAGCGAGGTTATGGGTGAAATCAATCCCTTAATGGCAGAGCTTCTATTGAACCAGTTGGAAGATCTAAAATTATATGTTCCAGCAAATATTTGAATATGGCACTGGATAAGTTCGGAATTGCTAAAAGGATCGCTCAGGAATTAAGAGACAGCATGTATGTCAATCTGGGCATTGGCATTCCGACGCTCGTGGCCAATTATATTCCTGACAGCATGATGATCATGATTCAGTCGGAGAATGGCATGCTCGGCATGGGACCTTATCCCGCCGAATCGGCCCTGGATCCGGACCTGATCAATGCGGGCAAAGAAACGGTCACCATCCTTCCAGGCGGAGCGTTTTTCGACAGTGCAGAAAGCTTTGGCATGATCCGGGCAGGAAAAGTAGACCTGACGGTGCTGGGCGCTATGGAAGTATCTGAAAACGGGGATATTGCCAACTGGAAAATTCCGGGGAAAATGGTAAAAGGAATGGGAGGTGCCATGGATTTAGTAGCGAGTGCCAAAAATATCATCGTGGCCATGCAGCATACCAATCCGAAAGGAGAATCCAAATTGCTGCCAAATTGTACACTGCCTCTTACCGGCGTTCGGTGCGTAAAACGCATCGTAACCGAGCTGGCCGTAATGGATATTACTCCAAAGGGATTTTTACTTGTGGAACGAGCTCCTGGTATTTCAGTGGAGGAAATTCGTTCAAAGACTCTGGGGAAACTGGTCATCCCCCATGCAGTGCCTGAAATGCAAATCTGACCCCCGGTTGGTTTTAGCATTAAAATCTTATCTTGCACATATCATTCTCTCTTTATAAAATATCAGGATTTGTTTGTTCACAGGGCTTTTAGCCGGGGATGACTTATTTACAAATTCCCCTAGTATTCCTCAAATATTTTCCTTTCACTTTTTTTTATAAAGAATTATGTCATTCCATTCATCCATCGCCGTGATCGGCGGTACCGGTAAATCCGGAAAATATCTTGTTCGTCATTTATTGAGTCGCGGTTTTTTCATTCGAATGCTTTTGCGCAATGGTTCCCAATCGTCCATTGAAAGTTCGCAACTCAAACTCATACGGGGAGACGCGAGAGACCCCAAGGCTGTACAGGAGCTCCTGGATGGCGCGCAGGCAGTTATCAGCACACTTGGGCAACCTAAAGGAGAAGCTCCCATTTTCAGTGATGCAACCCGGAATGTCATTGATGCTTTGCATTTTCTTAAAATCAGCAGGTATATTCTGACGACTGGAATTTCTGTCGACACACCGCTCGATTTAAAAAAAGGGTATACCGCAGCGGCTACCGAATGGATGAAACTAAACTATCCGGATACCACAATAGATAAACAACGGGAATGGGAACTTCTGCAAGGGTCCAACCTGGACTGGACACTGGTGAGACTTCCGTTAATTGAACTGACGGAAGAAAAAAAAGAAATAAAACTAAGCCTCGCCGATTGTCCAGGGGAAAAGATCAGTGCTGCTAGCCTGGCTACCTTTTTAGTAAATCAGCTTTTGGATGAAACGTATATTCGGCAAGCTCCTTTTTTGTTCAATGAGTAAATGAGTTATTAAACCTTGACTTTTTTGGGGGGCAGACCGGCGATAATAAAAAAAATACCGGAGAATGCGAACGCCACAAACAGGCTGGTCCATTCGGATTCCTTGTGGGGGCTTCCCGCCACCCGGGGAAGATGAAGGAAGAAAACCCAAAACAAAAACATGAATCCCAGGAGGCTACAAGCCAGCGGAGTTTTGATGCAAAGTAGAATACTCAAGGCGGACAGGAGAAAAGCAACACCGACAAAATAGGCCCAGAATAACTTCCATGGAATCCAGGCAGAAATCAGTGTGGCAATATAATCGGCATAAATGAAATGCAGGACGGCAAAAATGATGAGTGATGCCGCGAAAAGGCATCGACCGGTTGAAATTTTGTTTTTCAGGAAACGGAGAACCGGGTCTTGTTGAGGCGAATTGTTTATAAAAAGACCAATTAGAATCAATGAACCGCTGATCATGGCTAGGGTTTCTCCAAGCACAGTCCATTCCCCTCCGTTTTTTATATCTGAAATCAATGTAAAAAGATGAGGATAGAAAAACAGCACAACAAAAAGGAAGAAAACAATGCGAGCACCTCCCAGAATTGTTTTATCAAACAACATAGCCAAACCCGAGAAAACAAAAAGGGTGCTGATAAAGTATAAAAAAAACACCCGTGATGGAAAGGTTTCTTTGACGTGAAGAAAACCGCTCATAAAGTCGCCTGTAATATATTGAATGGTTCCAAAAGCGATGATGGCTATAGCAAAAAAATACCGACCGGATTTAAAAAGTGCCTGCATAAGCGGTTATTTTGATCTAAGAAATATTTTCCTTGGATTCGCCCGTGACAGCGGCACTAGTCAATCAAGTTATTCTTTACGGCGAAAAAGACCAGGCCAGCGGTGTTCTTGGCACCGAATCTTTCCATCAGCCGGTCTTTAATGGCTTCCACCGTGCGAGGACTCACTTCCAACTTTTGCGCAATTTCCTGGGCGGTAAACTCCATACAAATGTATTTGACCACCTCCCGCTCCCGGTCGCTTAGGGTCACTTCGGTATTTAAGTTGGGAATAACTTTAGTACGGGCATGGGATTTCTTCAGCAGGATGCGGTTAACGAAGTTGTTGAGATAGTACCCTTTGGAAGATACTTCCATGATAGCCCTTTTAATCTCGGAGGGATCGGCACTTTTAAGTAAATAGCCATTGGCCCCAATTTCCATCATATGGCTCACAAAACGCTCATCTTCATACATAGTCAGGGCGATGATATGGATCTGTGGATAGAGTTTGGCGATCATCTTGGTAGTCTCAATGCCGTCTTTTAGGGGCATACGCAGGTCCATCAGGATGACATCGGGTTGGGACACCGCCAGGCCATCTAATAGCTCCTGGCCATTTTCTGCTTCCTGTACAAATTTGATATTGCTGTAGGCTCGAAGGGAAAGGATGACTCCCTTTCGAAAGATTTTATGATCATCGGCAATCGCAACTTTGATAAATCCCATAGGTATTGTATCTTCTGACAACTAAAATAAGCATTAATTGCTTCCGTTGGCTGGCTTCAGATCATCTTCCCGGTTCAGCTCAATGGTCACCTTATAATAGGTTTGTGACATATCTTTTTCAAAGTAGATCTTGCCTTGGAGCACTTTTAAGCGGCTTTGAATATTTTTCAGTCCCAGTCCAACATTGCTCTTACCCAATTTTTCAAAATCCGTCTGTGTCAGACCTCGTCCGTCGTGGTGCATACGGATAAAAAACCGCTGACCGCTGGTATTCTGGGTGAGGTGGATAAAACTGGCATTGCTGTGTTTGAGGATATTGTTGATCAGTTCCTGGATGATCCGAAAGATGATCAGTTCGTTTTCCGCTTTCAGCCTTTCCCGGTAATCGTGAAAGCGGGAACTGGCATTCATACTGCCGGATCCGCTGATTTTTTGGAACAGGTCATTGACGGCCGATTCCAGACCAAAATTTTTCAGGGTAGGGGGCATCAGGCTGTGGGAGATATTGCGAATCAGCTGAATGGTATCGTCGATGATTTGTTTGGCGTTGTAGATACTCTGAAGCTGGGTCTGCTTATCCAGGTTCACAAAGTTTTCATTCAAATAGAGGCGGGCGGTCGCGAGCAGGGGTCCAGCATCATCGTGCAGGTCTGCTGCAATGCGCTGGCGTTCTTCTTCCTGAAGACGGATGGAGGCGTTCAATAAGGTTTTTTGCTGGTCCTGCTCCATACGCTGAAGCTGCTGCTGATATCGGATAACCTTTCTCTGGTGGAAACTAATGAAAACGATCAGGCCGATCGTCAGGGCAAGCATACCGATGGTACCAAAAAAAAGGACCGTCGAGATATAATTGTCCGAGGTTGGAATTTGCAGTAGTACCATTTTAGAGGGTCAGGGTTTTGAGTGATAATTACCGGTCGCTTGGGCTGGTATAATCAACAATTTGGTTTTCAGGGGGTTTTGATTTTTGTTGAAGATAAAAAAGTAAAAAGGCCCAGGAAAAAATGAGATTATCCAAAATGCCGGTATAATTGCTCAGGCTCCAATACTTTTCCATCTCTTTTAGGGTAAATCGGTTTGCAATGATATTCAAAAATAAGGTACAAGAAATACTTATGATAAAGGCGATAACAATTAGAAATGCCGGTTTCAAAATATTTAATTCATCTGATGAGGGTTTTAAAACACTGGACAAATAACACAAGCACAAAAACAAAATAAAGATAAGCCCAACAACGGGCATGGTCGCGTTGTAATGGTCATTATCCATCTTGAAATTTATAAGGAAAAAAACTAAATATAAAAAAAGGAGTAAAACGGCTAAAATCCTAAATCCTCTTTGATGGATGATCAAATAAAAGAAATAAGACATCATGATAACCTCGAAAAGGCCATAAATATCCCAAATCACGAAAACATGTCTCGATACCCCGGTTTCTATTAAAAAGTCTGTTGCAAATGAGACACAGCAATAAATAAAAAAAACCCATAATTCTTTTGGTGCTTTTCTTCTACAGAAAATCACAAAAAAAACAATGGGAAAAATCGATGAAAGTACTCGAATATATTCTAGCACCTAATTTTGGATATTCTCAAATATAGAGAGTTAAGTGCAGATTTACAAGTAGTTGTGCGCCTAATTCGTATTAAATTAAAATTGAAACCAGGATTTTGTAGGAAGTACATTGGAACCTCCAGTTGCTTTAATTATTCCTATTTTGCCTTGCTCAAAGTCCAATTTGCCCATTTCATCTACAGTAACTATTTCCAGGATGCCATTTCCCTTAAAATCAACACCGCCATAAACCAATGTTTTGACACCTTCATCATTAATTGCTTCTTTGAAGGTAATACCCACGCAACCAGGTTGGTTTAAAATCATCGCAATCTCTTCTTTAGAAATTGAAAAAGCGTGAGACGCTTCAGCTCCCATCTTATCATGATGGTTTTTAACCATTTTGGCTGCTTGTTCCAGAGAGATCTCTTCTCCGATTTCTTGGGATATCATCGGTTCTTTCGTAATTAGTTCTTGGTTCATAATCAGAGTTTTAATGTTTTTTGCTTCTATTCGCACGTAATTAAGCCCTAAAAAAAAGATTCAACAACGCCTAGAAACCCAATGAAAAACCCTTAAATTGCTTGAGATTCAGACCAGTAGAGGCTTTTGGTAAATGTACTAAGAAAATTTTCTAACCCAAGTAACGTAATGTTCCGGTAACCGCATCGTATTTTTACGGTCGGTTTTTTAGATATATGAGGAAGATGGAGTGAGTTTCAAAAGGTTATCCCCAATTAGAAGGTAGTATGTGGATAAGTAGAAACCCTTAGATGGTAGTGATGGATCTTAAAAACGGGGACTTTTGCGTGAATTAATTAACAGGGTACTGCGGAAACCGCAATTAATCAAGTATTTCTGCGTTTTGTCTGAGAAAAAATTTGAAAAAAGTTGACTGATACCGGACTGTATAGTTTTTCAAGGATTTGGAAGGTCTTACTGGACGGTAAGTTTGGACATTGGATGGTTTGACGCAATCGTTATCAATCAACTTTCTATTTCGAATGTACGTTTAACAAAATCTTTAAACCAGAGCAATAGTTCTCGTTTTTAATTATTCAGTATTTACCTTATCCATCGTATAATTTCTATCTTTTCCTATGCATTTAGAGATATTACAATTAATCATCATAATCAAATAATATAAAGCATAGTAACAATTTTACAACCAATCCCTTATGAGCCTGGAATTAGTAATTAAAGTAGCAATAGCTGACGACCATAAAATTTTCAGGGACGGAATTAAGATGGCATTGAAGGATAAGGATTATTTGAAAATCATCTGGGAAGCCGAAGATGGGAGAGACCTGGTGCATAAAATGCAATTAAAAAAACCGGATGTGCTGCTCATGGATATCCGGATGCCGGAAGTAGACGGCATCAATGCAATCGGAATTCTAAGGAAGGAATATGAAGAGGTAAAAATCATCGTACTAACGATGTATGATGACCAGGAAATGATTTCCAAGATGATGGAAATGGGTGCCAACGCCTATCTTACCAAAACCACAGACCCGGAGGAAATCTATCAGGCCATTCTGGCCTGTATGAATGACGATTTTTATTTCAATGACCTAGTGAACAAGGCAGTACTTTCTAAACTCCAAACCAAACGCCAGGTTCGTCAGTTTTATCCCGACCCCATCAAATTTTCGGAGAAAGAAGTGAAAATATTAAAATTATTGGCCCAGGATAAAACCACCGAAGAGATATCCAAGGAAGTTTTTTTGAGCCCACGCACCATAGAAACCATTCGCCAGAATATGAAAACAAAAGTGGGTGCAAAAACCATCGCAGGCTTGATCATGTATGGTATGCGCAATAAATTAATTGATTGATAACTGCTTGATTCTCGTTTTCCGAGTTTTGATATTACTCCCTTCCAAAAATGGACAGCAAATAAATTGCGCAGGTATAAACTTTACTCAATACATTGTTCGGAGAGACTGCCCTAAATAAGCTTTCACAACAGTAAAAATGAAAACCGCGTAAAAAATGAACGTGATATCTATCATATACTGATAGTAGTCTGGTATCTTATTGATCAATTGTGTATATCCAAGAAAAAACATTATAGGGACACATAAGCTGTGATAAAATAACAATCCAGAAGAGATCAAAAAAACTGGATTTGAACGCAAATCTTCTGCTAAACCCGATTTCAAGATTTCAAATATGAGTAATAGGCTTGGAATGGCTATAAAAATAGATTCAATTCCCGGCAGGAATGGAGTAAACTTTAAAAAGGCATGAAAATTTATAAACCATGCAATGGCGCACATCGAAAAATAAATGCAGCTACCTAAAATGACTGCAAATTGGAAACTTTTAGATTTTATTTTTAGAAAGAGAAAAGTATTAATTATACACAATTCGAATAAACCATATGAATTGTACATAGCTGCAAAAAAAGCGTCGGCACCGTAATCAAATATAGAAATCAAAATATCTAGTGAATAAAAAATAATTGAGACAATGATATAAATAGTTATCAGAGTTAAACTATTTTTTTTACGATGTTTATAAGCAACCACCAATGCATAGACAAGAATAGAAACTAAGAATGTTTCTGCTATGTATGTGATAATTCGCTGCATTTTTAACCAGTCAAGGACGAACGCAATTTTAATTCAGACTATTTACAATAAATCGTTCCGTTTTAAATAACATTTCAAGCGAATATTTAGCTGGAGGAGATAAATAAGCTCTAATGAATGTATAAATCAGGAATGCGTAAAAAAAGTAAGTTAAACATACCAAGTATGGAGCTATATCCAATATGTTGTTGGCGAAAAAAGCATTTCCTAGAAAAAAGCTTATTGGAATACATAAGCTATAGTAAAAAAGGCACCCTGATCCAATCAGAAAATCAGGGTTAGAGCGTAAATCAGTTTTTAGATCTGATTTCAAAACCTCGAATATAAGCAGCAAGCTGGGGATGGCAATAAATATATATCCAATTCCTGCCATGATCGGAGTAAAATTTGAAAAATGAAAGTGTGAAAAATCAATGTAACACATCAAAAAATAGAATAAAAAACATAGTACAGATACTATTCGTAAGGTGGTAGACCTCAATCTTGAAAAAATAAAGGAATTAATTATTGTGAATTCTAAGATGTCATATGAATTATATAATACCGATAAAAATTTATAATTGGTGGGAGTAAATATACATGCCCAAACATCTGTAAGACTATAAATAATTGTGACAACGATGTAAATGGTAATGAGTTTTAGATTATTGTCTCGATGCTTGAGGGCGATAATCAATGTGAAAGCCAAAAACAGAACAGAAATAGATTCCGATATTTCAATGAGTAACAACTTGATAATTCTAAGACGTTGTTTGATAATAAAATGATGATCAAAGTTCAATTCTGGCAATGCCATTTTTGATCGCATACCTTGCCAAACCTACGCGACTTTTCACATGAAGCTTTAAGAACAACGAATTCTTGTATTGATCGACAACATGGACACTTTTCTGCATTTTTTGGGCGATTTCCTCAAAAGTCATGTCGGTGGACGCACATTTCAAAAACAAGATTTCATTTTCATTAAGTATTATTTTTTCGGGACCCGGATTTTGTTTCGTCTTCTTTTTGCGATCAGTATCGGATGCCGGGAGAGAAGACCCGCTGATTACCAGTCTCTGCAATGTTTGTTTCAAATCAAACGGAGAAATATCCTTTTTTAAGAAACCGCTGACTTCAGAACTTGGGAAAGGAAGGATTGATTCAGCATCGTGCATGGTCAGGATGAGAATCCTTATCTCCGGATGATTTTTGTTAAGCCAGCGTAAGGTTGCGTGGCCGTCCATTTCCGGCATACTCAGGTCGAGTATAATTATGGATGGCTTATTGAAGGCATCTAACTTTTCAATAAAATCCCTTCCATTCGCGGCTTGCAGGGAAATAGAAAAACCTCCAAATGCCTGGATAGCGCTGGCCAAGGCGCTTCTGAATGGAATATGATCATCAACCAAGCCAATTTTTACCAGGCTATCAGTCATTTCTAAAGATCGGAATTTAATATGGAGTCTTTACGGTAATTCTGGTGCCTTTACTGACCTCACTATCGATCTTTAAATCGGCTTTAATCAATTTGGCCCGGTGTTGCATATTATAAATGCCGTTGATTTGTCCGGTGTTTAAGATTTGGTCATCCATACTAAATCCTTTTCCATTGTCCTCGATTTGAAGGGTTAGGAAGTCTTTTTGGTATGAAAGATTTATGAGTATTTCGGTGGCTGAGGAATGACGTAAAATATTGTTGACGGCTTCTTGTAAGATCCTGAATAAGATGATTTCCTTGGTTTCATGAAGAAATATGGATTCTCCTGTAACCTGGTATTGAATGTTGAACTTGCCACCTCTTTGTAAAAATCCCACCTGTTTGTCTATTGAATTTTTAAGGCCACCTTTCCGGATGATATCGGCATTCAGTGACCGGGACATATGTCTCAGGTCTTCGAGGGCTTTTTCTAAGATATCGGTGATTTCTGAGATACTTTCCTTTGCATCATCTTTTCTATCCAGATCTAGGGTACTAAGGCCCAGTTTGGCTAAGGACAAGACCTGCCCCACATTGTCGTGAATTTCCCGGGCAATATCCTGGAAGGTCTGTTCCTGGATTTCTAATTGAGCCTTGTATAACTCCCTGTCATAGTTAGCCTTGATGGTCATCAGGTCGTCGGTAAATCCCTTTTGCTTTTTTTGAACGAAAAAAAGGATGGTAATGATAAAACCCACCATGGTCAACACAAAAATGGACATCAATACTAAAAACAAAATTGCGTAACCGGAATGTTGCATTTGGAACGTTTAAAATATTAGAGGTGTTGGATAGGCCCGTATCATCGGTCAAAAGAACGGAGTTGGTTCAAAAACATCATTTATACTATGATCTTGACCTGATAGGGGAGAGAGAATAGGTAAAAAGAGGAGAATTTAGCGGTAACATGATGGGTTTGTGGTTTAGGTTAATATTTTGCGATGCGCTGGAAATATTCGCACAACAAAGATGGTCAATGTTGGGAATGAAAAGTCCCCCAAACAAAAAATTAAGGATTTTAAATTAAAAGCATTTAAATCTCAGTCAATGTATGAAGTGCGTGTGAAGAGGCGGTAAAATTTAAATAAATGTTAAAGTGAAACCACTGCAGCTGCTAAATCTATTATCTGTTGGACCGGACCATACTCTTCAAAGAGCGTTAGCTGTGGGTTTTATCCCACAAAAAAAACCTGCTTTTCTGGAGACTCGCATCTACAAAAAAGCAGGCAGTAACATAATGACCCAGCAATGGGCTTCAGAAGGATTGGATAAGGTTGGATGGTCTTTCATAGGCCGTCTTTCTTTCTGTAAACCAGGTCTTGGCGGAACAAGGTATATGGAGGAAAACGGACAGTCTGGAAAAAAAGAAAAATAAGTTGATTGACATTGGACTTCGCGTGGCTTTCGGTGGATATTGGAAACTCTTTATGGACGGTAATTCTCTGGATATTGGATTTCTAAGGTGCTTATTCCCGTCAATCAACTTATACCAAATGTATAATCTTCCCTGAAGCCCTTCAAGAGCAGGTTTCCCCGTTTTTAACAGTTCGGCTTTTACGGCAACCCTCGTAGCTTTGCTAGCGGTATCGCGTGGTTCTCCTACACTAAGGCGTAGTTTAACCACGTAAAATTTGGTTCTGCGTATAATCCGAAATCTATTAATTTCGTAGTTTCCCTATAGTAACTGTCGCCAATAATTATCATTTTGAGTGTCGGTATGCCCATGGCAAACCCCTAAATTCACCGTATGAAAAAGCCAGAACTGAACGGAACCATAAAAGTGATCATCGCCGACGACCACGCCCTGTTCCGGGCCGGCGTAAAAACCGCACTTTCCATTAAAAAGGATGTTGAACTCATCGCTGAAGCCGACAACGGCATGCAGCTGCTCAACCTGTTAAAACACATGGAACCGGACGTAATTCTCCTGGATATCCAGATGCCCATTATGGACGGGATCGCCACCCTGCCGGAAATACGCAAAATGTATCCCCATGTCAAAGTGATCATCCTTTCCATGCACAACGATCATTCCATGATTTCCAAGCTGATGGAGATCGGGGCCAACTCTTACCTGACTAAAAACACTGATTCTGAGAACATCTATAATGCCATCAAAACCTGTTACGAACAGGAGTTTTATTTTAATGAACTCACCAACAAGGCACTTTTAACTGGTCTTCGTACCAAAAGGATAGAACCCAATATTCCCCAGGAGGCCAATCTGACCGAAAAAGAGACCACCATCCTGAAAATGATGTGCGAAGAGAAAACGACCAAGGAAATTGCAGACCTGGTGGATATCAGCCCTCGTACGGTGGAAGCCATCCGCGATAAGCTCAAAACCAAGACCGGAGCCAAGTCGATGGCAGGCCTGGTCATGTATGCTGTTAAAAATGGTATCATCGCCCAACCTTAAAAGGATCACTATAACCTGCTGGTTTTACACCATTGCCACGGCGTTAACTGGGAAACCTTGACTTATCCAGCTGGGGAAACATCCGGAGCGCGTTTTTAAAATAAATCTTCTTTAAGACCTCATCCGGCAACCCGAGTCCATACATGCTCCAGAAAGCATGATATTTTCTCAGCGGGGGGAAATATTCATCACTGGTTTCCAACATCCGGAAATAAAAACCATATTCCTCCACCGACCAGGTATCTTTTCCGAAGAGGATCCTGTCCTGGTATTGGATGAAAAATTTCCTTGCCGTAATGGGTTCCCGGCCGATTTCCTCCATGACGGCCGCAAATTCAATTTGTACATTGGGTAGGGTGTCCAGCATGGCTCCAAGAGCGGCTAGGTTATTGGCCAGCCATCCAAAATGCGCAGCGATAAAAGTAGTATTGCGGTGTTTTGAAAAGATATGGTGTTGTTCACTCATTACTTCTTTCCAGCTGGGATATTGCGGGGAAGGTCTGGCGCGATCGGGATGAAGTTTTAATTCCAACCACCGCTCATTGTTTTCATCCATTTTATCAAAAAATGGACTGGGTTCGCCAGTATGAATCAGAACCGGTATTTTCAATTCGCCGCATTTCTCCCAGATCGGATCCAGTCTTGGATCATCCACCCGGAGTCGTTTTCCGTTTTTGTCTTTTACCTCCAGTCCCAAGTCCTTATATATTTTCAGTCCTGCCGCTCCATTCTTCACATCGTTTTCGAGTTGGGCCACCGCGTGTTGGGTCCAGTTCGGATTGTCAATACCACCAAAGTCAATGTTGGTAAAGATCAGCAAACGACCATGGCCGTTGTTTTTTGCATTCAGTAAAGCCCCATTCAGATGGGCCAGACCACCTTCATTAAACCGGTCCCCTCCGTAGTCATCGTGAAAAATATCCCCGCCCCGTCCGCTGAGATTGACCATGGCTACCATATTGAGCTGGTCCATATCCGCCAACAGGGCTTTTAAGTCCTGGTTCGGCATATCCCACTGATGATTGTGGATATCGACAAAAGGATATTTTGCTTTTTTTATGAGATGTTCAGGAACAACCAGGGTGGATTTTGGATGGTAGGATTCCATATTCATCGACGGCTGCTGAGCGCAGGCAGAAAAACCGGCAACCAGTAGCAAAAATGCGCAGGAAAGAATTTTCATTCTACAATATAAGGCAGATTTCTTCCGGGGACTCGCCGCTCATATAAGTGATACAGGCGCCTGCCTTCGTCCAGATCATTCCGTCTTGAGACTCTTCACCGGATTGGCCATCGCAGCCCGGATGGCCTGATAACTTACCGTAGCCAGTGTGATCAGCAGCGCACCTGCGCAGGCAGCTGCAAATATCCACCAGCTCAAAGAAGAATGATAGGCATAGTGGGAAAGCCAGTTACCCATGAAGAAAAAGGAAAGCGGCACGGCGATCAGCAAAGATATCACGACCAGGGCTAGAAAATCCTTGGAAAGCAAAGCCCAGAGGTTGGAAACCGAAGCGCCCAGTACTTTGCGTACTCCAATTTCTTTTATCCGCTGTTCGGCCATAAAAGAAGCCATACCAAAAAGACCCAGGCAGCTGATGAAGATCGCCAGGGCAGCAAAAAAACCCGCGAGTCTGCCGATTCTTTCTTCGTTACCAAATTTTTTTGCATACTCTTCATCGGCAAATTGAAAACCGAATGGTTCCGTAGGACTATAGGCGGAAAATGTCTTCTTGATTTTTTCCATGGAGGCGGCAGCACTGGATGCAGGATTCAATTTTAGTAAGGCATAGGACTCCGGGCTTGGGTCAATATGAAAAAAAGTGGGTCGCACCTTTTGGTAGGGAGACTCGATGATCATGTCTTTGATCACACCGATCACCCTAAAGGGTTGTCCTTCCCAGGTAATGGTTTCTCCTACCGGATTTTTAAATCCGATAAATTTTACAGCCGATTCATTCAGAACAAAAGCAGCGGTATCCGAAGCGAAAGATTTGGAAAAATCCCGCCCCTCCAAAAACTGCCATCCGACGGTTTTGCCGTATTCATACGTGACATTGGTATTGGGAATATCCACTCCCTGGTTCGGGTCCTTTCCCTTCCAGTTGAAGCCACCATTGGTTGACCAGATGGCGGTAGTTGGACTGCCGGCTTCTGCCATTTGGATGATGGCGCCGGATGTCGTTAGATCGGTCCGGATGGCGTCAAAATGAGCGTGGATATTGGGCGTGAGCAACGGAACCATCACCAGTCCGTCCCGGTTATATCCGAGGGGCCTGTTTTTGGCAAACTGAATCTGGCGGAACACGACCAGCGTTCCGATGATCAACACCACAGAGACCGTGAATTGAACCACGACCAATATTCTTCTGGGAAGGGCAGCAAATCGGCCCGCCTGAAAACTCCCCTTCAACACTTTTACGGGATGGAAAGAAGACAAATACAGGGCGGGGTAACTGCCTGCAATCAAACCTGTGAATAGGGTAAAGCCTGTACAGGCTGTCCAAAAGACGGGTGCGTTCCAGGGGATCTTCATATCCTTATCAGCAACCAAATTAAATGTGGGCAGCAATAGGGTAACCAGGATCAATGCAAAAACGAAGGCCATCACCGCTACCAGGACGGATTCCATGTAAAACTGACTGATGAGCTGGGGTCGAAGCGAACCGACTGCCTTTCGGATCCCTACTTCCTTTGCTCTTTTTTGAGAACGGGAGGTGCTCAGGTTCATAAAATTGATACAGGCAAGCAAGAGCACAAATATTCCAATGATGGCGAAAAGTTTTACATATTGGATGCGTCCCCCGATGTTATTTCCGTTTTTAAATTCTTCATACAAATGCCATTTAGCCATGGGTTGCAAAAAAAGTTGCGGATGATATCGCAACTCCGGCTTTTGAACATTGTGCAGTTTGACATCTTTTATTTTATCGGAGACCGAATACATACTGGCATGGTCAGCAATCTGAACAAAAACCTGAAAGGAATTATTTCCCCACGGATCGTTCATTTTGGTCATCCAGCTGTCCTTATATAGTTTTAAATCCCAGGGAGCAATGAAGGACATATCAGCAAAACTGGAATTGCGGGGCAGGTCGCTGTAAACACCCGTAATCTTGGCATTGAATTTATCGTCCATGCGGATCACTTGACCCATGGGATCGGCCTGTCCAAACAAAGCTTTGGCAGCGGTCGCAGAAATCATGATGGAAAAAGTCTCTCTTAACCCCGCCCGGGTGCCCCGGATCATCTGGAGATTCAACATTTCCGGAGCCTGGGGTTCGAAGAAATTTCCTGCCCGGGTGATCTTTTTATCGCCGTAGGACAAAAAATGCGTTTCTGGCCAGGAAGACATCAACACGTATTTAAAATCACTTCCGTTCGTTTCGCGCAAGGCGGCTCCCAGGGGCATGGGCATGGATTGCCCGGTGAGAATATCGTTGTTAACCTTATTGTGCTGCATGACCTGGGCGATCCGGTCATAATTCGGATTTTCCTGGTTATAAGAAAGCTCGTCCCAAATCCATAGGCCGATGATCATGGCAACAGCCATACCTACGGAAAGGCCGACGATGTTGATCGAAGCAAGCACTTTATTTTTTATGAGATTGCGCCAGGCAGTCTTAAAATAATTTTTGATCATGCATTTATTTTTTTCCGGTGGAACTACTTTACACCATTTAAGTCATTTGAAAATTCGGCTATTCACTTCGCAGGCTCTTCACCGGGTTAACCGAAGCCGCTTTCATCGTTTGAAAACCAACCGTACTCAGGGCGATCACAATAGCCAGCAGTCCTGCGGCCGGGAAAATCCACCAACTGATCGGGATCCGGTAGGCGAAACCCTGGAGCCAGCCGTGCATCACATACCAGGCCAGGGGAGAGGCGACCAGAAAAGAAATAAATATCAGCCGGACAAAGTCTTTTGATAACAACAGGAAAATATTTGAAACGGAAGCGCCCAAAACCTTTCGAACGCCGATTTCCTTGGCTCGTTGTGCGGTGGTGAAAAGAGAAAGTCCCAGTAAACCCAAACAAGCGATAAAAATGGCGAAAGCGGCAAACAAGGCAAATACTTTTCCGAATAACAAATCACTTTTGTAGAGTGCATTAAACTGATCATCCAGAAAATAATAGTCAAATAAATTCCCGGGGAAAAAGGAATTGTATTTCTTTTTGATATCGTCCATGGTAGCGGCGATATTTTTGGTATTTAGTTTTACCGAAATCAGGTTATAAGTGCCCAGGGTCGGAAAAAACATAATGGGTTCCATGGGGAAATGCAAAGACTTCTGGTGGAAGTCCCTAGCGATTCCAATAATTGTCCAATCGGTACCAAAAACATGAATGCGTTTTCCCAGGGCATCTTCGCTAGAAGAAAATTCAAAGGATTTTACTGCAGATTCAGTGATCACGATATGCTGCAATTTGTGGAAGTCGGCATTGTAGTCAGAGTAGGAAAAATTTCTTCCGGCTACGATGGGAATGCCATAGAGTTTGAAAAAACCGTCATCGACTCCAAAATTCCGGATGGTCAGTTTCAGATCGGTATGCTGATCGACCCGGTAGGCATTAAAAGCCCTGGGTGTTTCCATTCCAGCTACCCTGCTGGATGTGGCGGCGTCCAGGACACCCGGCAGCTGGCTGAGTTCTTTTCTGAAGATATTCTCGTGTAAAACAAAACTGGAATCAAATGTTGTCAGCATGGGCGGCTTGATAATGGCCACTTGCGATAAGTCCACACCCAGATTCTGGTTGTTTACAAAATTTATCTGTTTGTATACGATAAAAGAACCTATGATCAGGGTGACTGTGGCTGCAAATTGGGTGGTCACCAATAATTTCCTGAGCAAAACGCCCCTGCCAGACTGGCTATATTTTCCTTTCAGAACCTGGATGGGCTTGAAAGAAGAAAGGACAAAGGCAGGATAAAATCCTGAAATCAGGATTCCGGAAATCAGACCCGCTACAATAATCCACCGAATTTCAAGGCCATGGCTGGGTTGGGTAAAAAGATCGGAAAGGGAAAGATTTCTTTCGACCAGCCGATTAAAACTGGACTGAACCGCCAGGATCAGAAATAAAGCGATCGTCAGGGCGACCGCATTCATCAGCAGGGATTCAGTTAAAAACTGCCGGATAAGCTGGGGTCGGGTCGCACCGGAGACCTTGCGGATCCCAACTTCTTTGGCGCGGTTCATAGAACGGGCTGTGGTCAGGTTAATATAATTGACCCAGGCGATCAGGATGATCAGGGTAGCAATAATCAGCATGCCCCAAACGGCTGAAGCGCTGCCGGTGATACCAATTTCATACTCATATCCGGAATACAAATGAGCTTCCAATAGCGGTTGCAACAAAAACTTTTCATCATTTCCGGAAATTTTATTTCCCTGAAAATGACGCTGACTAAAAGCCGCCAGTTTTTTTTCCAGGGCCTTATAATCGGCGCCATGACTGAGTTGGATATAGTGCCAGAAATCAGAATCCGTAAAATCATATTTTGCCGGCCCGTAGACATTGGGGCCGTCATAGAGTGTCGTATAGGAATACAACATGTCAAATTTCAGGTGGGAGTTTTCCGGAATATCCTGGCAAATGCCGGTAATCTTATAGGGCATCGAGTCTCTGGCGATTTGAATTGTTCTTCCGATCAGAGAGGAAAAATTATCGTTTTGAACCGAAAAAATTTTTCGGGCCAGCGATTCGGTTAAGATGATGTCCGTGGGCTCCAGCAGGGCTGTTTTGGGATTGCCGGCCAACAGCGGATAAGAAAACATAGAAAGAAATTCGTTGTCAACGGCCAGGGTATTTTGGGCTTCAAACTTTTTGTCATTGAGTGTGAGGATTTGATTTCCCATGGGTTCCACTCGGGTATTGTTGATCACTTCCGGAAAATCGGCTTTCATGGCAGGCCCGACTGCGGAATAGGTGATGGTTCCGTGTTGTACGAGTTTTCCCTGCTGATACCGGTCATTGGTAACCCGATAGATATCCGCTGCATTTTTATTGAACCGGTCAAAACTCAATTCATAGTTCACAAATTCCAGGATCAACAGACAGGCCGCCATCCCGATGGATAAACCAATGATGTTGATGGATGAATCCGTTTTATTGTTTATCAGGTTTCTCCAGGCCGTTTTAAAATAACTTCTGATCATGGGTTTGATTTTTTCTCGTTCAAAGAATGATTGCTTCTTTTACAGTTCCATATATTTTTTTTCGATGGCTATATGACCATTATTCGGATCTTAAACTTCTTACCGGATTGGCGTTTGCGCTGTGCAGGGTCTGAACGCAAACGGTTGCCAGCGCGATTAAAAAGGCCAACAACCCGGCAAGGCCCAGTACCCACCAGGGAATGGGGGTGTGATAAGCGAAATTCTGTAGCCAATGATCCATGGCCCACCATCCGAGCGGCGCCGCAATCAGAAATGAAAGGCCGACCAGGATCAGGAATTCCTTGGACAATAAGACAAAGAGAGTCCTTACGCTCGCCCCCAATACTTTGCGGACCCCGATTTCTTTGGCTCTTTGTGTAGCCGTGAAAATGGAAAGCCCGAGCAATCCCAAACAGGAAATGGCGACTGCCAGTCCGGCAAACAGTACGGAAAGTCGGCCGGTCACCTGATCACTTTTATAGAGCTTTTCATATTCTTCATCAGAAAACTTATAAGTGAAGGGAAAAGCGGGATTGAGTGTTTTACAAAGTTTTTCTAGGCCCTTCAGGGCCGGTTTTGCCTGACCCGCCGCAGTGCGAATGATGATGGATGCGTAGTAGTCTCCTTTTCCCATAAACAATATCAAGGGTTCAATCGGATCGTGCAGGGATTTAAAATGAAAATCTTTTACTACTCCGACAATGGTGTGCCGATAACTTCCATTGAATACGGGTTTTCCAATGGGATTTTTATATCCCATTATGGCCGCGGCGGTTTCATTGACGATTATGCCCAGAGAATCATAGGGGCCTTCGGATGGAAATGATCTACCCGCTACCATGGTAAGATCCATGGTTTTCATGAAATCCGGACCGATGGCATCATGGATAAACCGAATGTGTTCCTGGGGATCCTTTCCTTCCCATCCGATCGAAAGAGTACCATTGTTCATTTCGGTGGGAGCTTCTGTCAGCTCCGTAATATTCTTAACACCAGGCAGTTTCAGGGCTTCTGTTTTGAAGACATCCAGTTTTTCAAGAAGGGTTCCTTCGATGGGTATGTATAAAAGGTTTTCACGATTGTATCCCGAACTGGCGGTTTGAAGAAAATAAATCTGTCGGGAAATCAGGATCGTGGAAATGATCAATACAATAGAGAGGGTAAACTGAAATACAACCAAGCCTTTGCGGAAAAAAGTTCCCCGGGGTCCTGATTTCATCGTTCCTTTTAAAACCTGAATGGGATTAAAGGCAGATAAAAACAAAGCGGGATAACTGCCAGAGAAGATGCCCGTTAATAAAGTCAAAACGGCTATTCCCAAACAAAACTTCGGTTGAGAAATGGGCAATACGATTTCCTTAGCGGTCAATTGATTGAAGGCCGGCAACGCAAGCCGGGTCAGAATCAATGCCAGGCCCATCGAAATGGCTGCCATCAAAATGGCTTCTCCCATAAATTGTTTGATAAGCAGGATCCGCAGCGCCCCCATAACTTTTCTTACGCCGATCTCCCGGGCCCGTTTTACGGAACGGGCCGTCGTGAGGTTCATGAAGTTGATACAGGCGATGATCAATATAAAAATAGCCACCAGACTAAAAAGTCGCACGTACTGAATGCGGCCTTCCACCGGATAGCCGTTTTTGAATTCGGAATATAGGTAACGCTGGTCGAACCTTTGCAGACCCAGTTCGATCCGGTTGCTGCCTTTTAACTCCGTGTTGAATTTATCGAGCATAAATTTTATGCGCGCTTCAACCTGGAGGGGATTTGCATCGGAACGCAACTCGATGATGGTCCTGGGATCAACACTTTCCCAGTCCTTAGCCCAGCCATTGTCCTCTAGATAAGCCGACCAGCTGATAATATAATTGCATTTATCCGCTACACGGGAAGACATATCTTCGAAAACAGCCTGAACAGTGAAATCTTTTTTGTTTTCGTACCGGATCGTTTTGCCGATTGCCGCCGCAGGGCTTCCAAAAAAATCATCCGCCATTTTTCTGGATATGGCAATACTGTTGGGTGTACGGAGTGCACTGGATGCCCGACCTTCCAGCAACGGATAGCTGAACATGCTAAAAAAATCTGCGCCGGCGCTGTACCCGTCTTGTTTTAATATTTTATCCCCCACAGAAAATGTATTCACCGTAGGCCAGGAAAAAGGGGAAGCATTTTTTATTTCGGGAATTTCTTTTTTCAGTTCCTCCGCCAGCGGTCCCTGGGTCCAATACCAGGTTTCAATTTTCCCACCCAGGTGGTTGCGTTCATAGATAAAATAAAGGTTTTGGCCGTTCTTATGAAAAGCATCTATCCCCCGCTCGTCCCTGACCCAAAGCAGGATCAATAGACTGCAGGTCATACCCAAGGCGAGTCCTGATATATTGATGGCGGAAAATCCTTTGTTGTTCCAAAGATTGCGCAAGGCGGTTTTTAGATAGTTTCTGATCATAGTGTTGGGCTTATAAACGGACTGCTTACTTAGTTATCTTCAGTCATCATGCCATATTATTATCTCCTTATTAGTCAAGCAGATAGCATTGGGTATCACGGGTATACTGCACGTTTTCGATACGCCGGATGTCCGCTTCCAAAAAGATGGATTCTCAAAGCGGATGGGCTTCGTTAAGCGGGATTTAAAAAAGATCAAATCCATTACCTTCGAAACCATGTTGAATCTTTTGAAGGGGCTTATCAATTTCGATGGAAAATTAATTGATCCCAAAACGCCGGTGGCAGCCATCACCAACAGAAGCCTCCGGTATGGCGATGGTCTTTTTGAGACGATGTTTTGGACTGGCACAGAAATTTACAATCTCGGATTCCACCTGGACCGTCTGTTCAAAGGATTGGCCGTTTTAAAATTCGAGCTGGGCACTGCGGGATTTTCCCGGGAATTTATAACGCAGGAAATAAGAAACCTTTGTGAACTGAATGCACCCCGTCTCAAAGCCCGGGTACGGTTAAATGTTTTCAGGGAAGACGGTTCTGGATTACTTCCTTTGAAGAACAGACCGCAGTACCTGATCGAATCCACCGATTTTCCTGAATTCAATCCGGCTCCCCTGCGCCTGACCATATTTGAAGGGGAGAAAAAATATCCCGGCATACTCAGCAACCTAAAAACTAACAACTATCTTTTAAACCTATTGTCCCTCCAGTATGCCAGAGAAAAAGGTTTTGACGACGCACTCTTGTTCAACAGCCGTGGAAATGTCTGCGAAGCCAGCACGAGCAATCTTTTTATGGTTCAGAAAGGAATTCTTTTTACTCCGTCTTTATCTCAGGGCTGTGTAGAGGGTACCAAGAGACGGGAATTGCTGGAAGCCCTGCCGGGACTGGGTTTTCAGGTGGAAGAGACCATCATTACCCGGGACATGATTTTTGAAATGGAAGAAATTTTTCTGACCAATGCCATCCGGGGTATCCGGTCGGTTATTTGTATTGACAATACCTATTACACCCGCGACTTGACCAACCGGATTGCTCGACTCATGAAAGCGATTCCGGAATGAAAACTTCGGTGAACATTTTCTGGTTTCGACGGGATCTGCGACTGGATGACAACGCTGCTTTGTATCACGCGCTGAAATCATCGCTACCCATACTGCCCGTTTTCATATTTGACCGAACGATCCTGGACCTGTTGGATGATAAATCAGATGCGAGGGTAGAATTCATATTTGAAAAAGTTCGGTCAATAGCTGAAATACTGCATGGCCTAAATACTGCCTTGGATGTTTACTACGGATATCCCAAAGAAATTTTCGCCGGCCTCTTAAAGAAATATCAGATTGGAGAGGTTTTTATCAATGAAGATTATGAACCCACAGCCCGACAAAGGGATCGGGAAATTGAAGAAATGCTTCAAACATGGGGTGCAGGATTGAAAGTTTATAAGGATCAGGTTATTTTTTCGAAAGAGGAAATCTTAAAGAAGGACGGTGGTCCCTACACGGTGTTTACTCCCTATAGCCGTGCATGGAAAACGAAATTGCAAGAAGACAGTTATTTTCTTCAGTCTTTTCCGACGGATAAATATTTTTCAAATTTCCTTATCCGGGATCGATCTCCTTTACCTGACCCCATGGATATAGGGTTTACATTTTCTGGTCATCGTTTCCCCTCTGCCGAAATCCAGGAAAGCTTGATCAAACGATATGCAGAAGTAAGAGATTTTCCAGGTAAGGACGCGACCTCACACCTCGGCATTCACCTGCGTTTCGGGACGATTTCCGTCCGCAAACTGGTGAAAACAGCCAGCAGATTCAATCCGGCCTTCCTGGAGGAACTCATCTGGAGAGAATTTTATCAAATGATTCTCTGGCATTTTCCAAAACTGGGCGAGGGCCATGCTTTCAAGGAGTCCTATGAAAAGATTTCTTGGAGAAACAATGAACGTGAGTTTACCGCCTGGTGCCAGGGAAAAACCGGGTATCCCCTGGTAGATGCTGGAATGAGGCAGCTGAATGAGACTGGATATATGCACAACCGGGTACGAATGGTAACGGCCAGTTTTTTATCGAAGCATTTGCTCATTGACTGGCGATGGGGAGAAGCCTATTTTGCGGAAAAACTATTGGATTTCGACTTCGCTTCCAACAATGGAGGCTGGCAGTGGGCCGCAGGTTGTGGATGCGACGCGGCTCCATATTTTAGGATTTTTAATCCTACGCTTCAGAGGGAAAAGTTTGATCCGGACTGTTCTTATATCACCAGGTGGGTGCCCGAATTTCAGGAACTGAATTATCCTCCGCCCATTGTCGAGCACGGTTTCGCTCGAGCGCGCGCCATCCGGGTCTATAAGGAGGCGGTTTGGAAAGACCGGTGAAGAGGGTTTTATGTTTTGTGCATTTCTTCGTATATCTCCAGGAGTATTTTCACCGCATGACGACCTTGTTCTCCCAAGGATAAGCTAAACTGATTTACATATAGATCAATGTGCTGGCGCATGACGGATTTCTGCATTTCCTGGGAATGGCGGACCACATAGTCTGAAAGATCGGGATAGTATGCTTCGGCATAAGCCACGCTGTCCCGGATCAACCGGTCGATCTCCGCCCGATCGGCAACGGAAAAATGATGTCGCATCACGATGCCTCCCAGCGGAATCGGAGATCCGGTTTTTTGTTCCCAGTATTCTCCTAAATCCATCTGTTTTACCAGACCCCTTTGCATATAGGTGAAACGGTTTTCGTGAATGATGACACCAAAATCCACTTCACCCGACAGGACAGCAGATTCAATCTGTGAAAAGACCATAAACTTTTTTTTCTTCACCTGTGGAAAAGCCATGGTGAACAACAGGTGGGCGGTTGTATGTTCCCCGGGAATGGCGACGGTCAACTGATGAATATCTTTGAGCAGGATCTGATCCTTGGAAATCAGCAGGGGACCAACGCCCTTTCCCAGGGCTCCGCCGGCATCCAAGAGGGAATAATTTTTTTGAAGCAAGGGCCAAACTCCATAACTGATTTTACTCAGGTCCAGTTTCCCTTCCAGCGCCCAACGGTTCAGGGTTTGGACGTCTTCGAGTACCACCTCGAATTCAAAGTTTCCGGTATCTATTTTTTTATTGACAAGGGCGTCAAAGATAAAAGTATCATTGGGACAGGGGCTAAATCCTAAAGAGAGTTTCATCAGCTTTTTCTATTTTTTGAATCAGCAATACCAGCGATTGATGCAGACTCTTCCTGGCTTCTTTTATTTTCCATCGGCTTTTATCCCGGTCTCCCACTAGATTGGAAACCGATCGGAGTTGAAGAAAAGGAATTTTTTCCATCAGACAAACATAGTGTAGGGCGGCACCTTCCATACTCTCAACAAACGGCGCCTGATTTCGTTGAGATCCCTCGTATTCATTCGATTTGATTTCATTGACGGTGATTCCTTCCCTGAACGGCAGGCCGGACCATTCCAGCAAATGTAGATAAGGATTGATCAGTTTGGCATTCCGGAATGGAAAGCGGTCTGCTTTGTCCAGTCCGAGGTCAAAAAGACTGCGGAACCCTTCTTTTTCCTGTGCACCCAGATCGGCCAGCACTTCAGAGCGGATCGCAAATGTCTTTCCCATATCCTGCGGCCAAACAGCTCCCCCGATCCCCGCTTGGATGACCAGGTTGGGCCGCTGTTCATGAATTTTTTTTCCTAACCCGTAGGCGGCCTCTAACTGGCCCATACCACTGATCAACAATTCAGGATTTGATGCGTTATGGGGTAAGGAACGATGGGCAAGCCAGTCAATGGTTTCGCTGATTTCAAATTCTGTGGCCGACATCAGAAGCAGGAGCATGTGCAAATATCCGGAAACCCGCCCAATCCGACCGAACCATTACCTTTGCAAAAATTTTTATTTGGATGGTCTTTCTCACCCGGTTAGAACATTTTAATGCGGCCCACAAACTATTCAATCCAACCTGGAGCCGGGAACAAAACGAAGCAGTCTTTGGAGCCTGTGCGAACGAAAACTGGCATGGGCACAATTATGAACTCTATGTGACCATCAAGGGGAAGCCGAACAAGGAAACGGGATTTTTAATGGACGTGAAAAAACTGAGCAATCTGATCAAGGAACGGGTTACAGAAAAACTGGATCACAAGAACCTCAATGTGGAAGTAGAATTTCTTGAAGGACAAATGTGTTCCACTGAAAATTTGGCCATCGGTATTTGGAAACAGTTGGAAGGCCAGCTTCCACCGGGTGTACAGCTGCATTCGGTTAAACTCTATGAAACCCCGCGGATTTTTGTTGAATATTTCGGATAGACTATTATGGAAAGAAAAGTCGCTATTTTCAGGAAAGAACATTTCAATGCAGCCCATCGGTTGTATGTGCCCGGATGGACGGATGAACAAAACCTCGAGCAGTTTGGAAAATGTTCAAACCCTCATTATCACGGGCACAATTACGAACTGATTGTGAAAGTAACCGGTACCCCGGATCCGAAAACTGGTTATGTAATCAATCTTTCTGTCTTGTCTTCCCTTATCCGTGCCCAGGTACTCGACCGGTTCGATCATAAAAATCTCAATCTGGATACGAAGGAATTTGCTTCTCTAAACCCGACAGCGGAGAACATCGTACTGGTTATTTATGATATTTTGCGAGCACAGCTGGATCCTTCGCTGGATCTTTCGGTTCGTCTCTATGAGACCGATCGGAATTTTGTGGAATATCCAGCCTGATGGGTGTGGGCTAGGGCGATTGCGGTGAAGAAGCATCCTTCGGGAGAAAAAATGGACGATAAAAATATTTCGATCCCTCATACAGGCCTCGGGCCCATCAACTGGCAAAAGAATGAACAATGGCTTATAAAAAAATTGAACAATACGACGAGAAAACAACCGCCTCCCTCATTGTGAGTTATAAAAATATTCTAACCCACCTTGGAGAGGACCCGACGCGCGAAGGATTGGATAAAACACCCGAACGGGTAGCCAAAGCCATACAGTTTCTCACCCAGGGTTATGAACTGGATGCACATGCGATACTGGATTCCGCAAAATTTCATGAGCCGATGAGCGAAATGATCATCGTGAAAGATATTGAGGTATACAGTCTGTGCGAACATCATATGTTGCCTTTTTTCGGGAAGGCCCATGTGGCCTATATACCCAACGGCTGGATTACCGGCCTGAGCAAAGTAGCCCGGGTAGTCGACGTATATGCACGCAGGTTGCAGGTACAGGAGCGACTGACAACCCAGATTTTGCATGCCATCCGGGACTCCCTTCAACCACTGGGTGCAGCCGTGGTCATCGAAGCCTCCCATCTGTGCATGATGATGCGCGGTGTGCAGAAGCAGAATTCCGTAACAACAACCTCCGCCTTTTATGGTCAGTTTGAGAAAAATGAAACCCGGACCGAATTCATCAAGCTGATTTCTTCGGATCTGAGCTAGGAACAAAAAGATTTTCTTTGTTGAGTCGGTCGTTTGTGGCAAATTTGTTTTTTAACCTCTACCTCGGATATGAAGCATGCGTATATTTTTCCTGGACAGGGTTCTCAGTTTCCGGGTATGGGAATGAACCACTATGAAAAAAGTGCTTTTGCAAAAAAACTCTTTGAACAGGGAAATGAAATTGCGGGATTCCGTCTCTCAGACATCATGTTCAACGGATCCGAAGCCGACCTGAAACAAACCAACGTTACCCAGCCCGCGATTTTTCTGCATTCGGTAATTGCATTCAAAACGGTAGACAATGCCCGGCCTGAAATGGTTGCCGGTCATTCGCTGGGGGAATTTTCCGCCCTGGTAGCAAACAGCGCCTTGTCTTTTGAAGATGGCATGCGCCTGGTGATTATCCGGTCTTCGGCCATGCAAAAAGCCTGTATCTCCAATCCAGGTACGATGGCCGCGGTGCTGGCGTTGGATGAGGGCCAGGTGGAATCGATTTGCAAAGAAATAGAATCACAGACCGGTGAAGTACTGGTCCCTGCCAATTACAATTGTCCGGGACAGGTAGTCATCAGCGGTTCCCTGAAAGGAATTGAATTGGGTTGTGAAAGAATGAAAGCGGCTGGCGCACGGCGGGCTGTCATCCTTTCTGTCGGCGGAGCTTTTCATTCTCCCCTGATGGAACCGGCAAGAGAGGAACTGAAAGCAGCCATAGAAAAGACTACATTTTACAATCCATCCTGTCCGGTATACCAGAATATCGTCGCCAAGGCGGTGATGGATAAAGAAGAAATCAAAAAAAATCTCATAGACCAACTCACCGGTCCAGTGCGGTGGACGCAATCCGTCATGGCCATGATTGGAGACGGGGCCAACCATTTTACGGAGATCGGGCCAGGCAAAGTATTGCAGGGTCTCATGGGAAAAATCGACAAGACGGTCGCAACCGCAGGTGTCGAATAAATCCAGGTTGTTTTGAACTCGATTTTATGCTTCCAATTTGATAGGTAGAGCACAGTTTAACCACTGGCCGTCCAGGGTAGCTCCGTATTTTTTATAAAACTGGATCGCAGGTTCATTCCAGTCAAGTACCTGCCACATCATCCCAGTGACTCCTAGGTGTTTGGCTTCTTCCACTGTTTGATCAAACAATTTTTTCCCGATGCCTTTTCCCCGGTATTGTTCTGTTACGATGAGATCTTCCAGATAAAGTCGAAGTCCTTTCCAGGTGGAATAACGCATATACCAAAGACTCAGTCCGATTATTTTTCCAAATTCATCGAGTGCTACCAGTGCTTGCCATACCGGATTTTTTCCAAATCCGGTTTCCTGAAAATGATCCAGGGTTACGGTTACTTCATCCGGAGCTTTTTCAAAAGCAGCCAGCTCCCGGATTAACTCCATCATCCGGGGACAATCCTCGAGGGTCGCCTTTCTGATCATATTTTTCATGCTGAAAACAATAAGAAATGAGGGTGGGGTGTATGCACTTTTCCTATCCCGGTTGACCGTTTTAAAACATCTTTAGAAACCCCAGCGAACCAGGGTCGCCCCCCAGGTAAACCCGCCTCCAAAAGCAGCCAGTACGAGAAGGTCTCCTTTTTTCAGTTGGGATTCCCAATCGGACAGACAAAGGGGTATGGTGCCGGCAGTGGTATTTCCATAGCGCTGAATATTGACCATGACTTTTTCTTCTGACAATCCGATCCGGCTGGCAGTAGCGTCGATGATCCTTTTGTTGGCCTGATGAGGCACGAGATAGGCAATATCGTCGCCGGTCAAATGATTTCTTTTCAGGAGTTCTTCACTCACATCTGCCATCCGGGTGACGGCAAATTTATAGACCGGCTGCCCTTCCTGATAAATAAAATGTTCTTTGCGGGCAACGGTTTCGATGCTGGCGGGCCGAAGGGATCCGCCGGACTTCATATGCAAGTGGGTTTTGCCACTTCCGTCACTTTTCAAAATACTGTCCAACACACCGAATCCTTCCTGGTTGGGTTCAAGCAAGACGGCTCCTGCGCCATCTCCGAAAATGATACAGGTGCTCCGGTCGCTGTAATCCACAATGGAGCTCATTTTATCGGCACCCACTACGATGACTTTTTGGTAGCGCCCACTCTCAATCAGAGAAGCGCCGGTGGTCAGGCTATACAAAAATCCGCTGCAGGCAGCCAGCAGGTCAAAACCCCAGGCGTTGACTGCGCCTACTTTTTCACATACCAGGTTTGCGGTGGAGGGGAAAAACATATCCGGAGTGACCGTTCCCACGATGATGCAATCGATTTCCGAGGGCAGAATGCCCCTTTTTTCACAAATCTGAAGGATAGCCGGTATGCAAAGGTCAGAAGTTCCCTTGTGGAGGCCTTTGAGAATTCTTCTTTCGGAGATGCCCGTCCGGGTACGTATCCATTCATCGTTGGTATCCACCATTTGCTCCAGATCACTATTGGAAAGAATGTCATCGGGAACATAGCCGCCTACAGCCGTAATGGCGGCGGAGATCTTTTGGGTCATTGAACAAAGATCGTTGGTTTTTATAAAATATTTACGCCGTTTAAAAATACTATTTTCGCGCTCATGATAACTTTTCTCCGCGGGGAATTTATATATAAAACGCCGGCACTCATCCATATAGATGTGCAGGGCGTGGGCTATGAAGTTCAGATCAGCCTCCATACATTTTCCCAGATTCAGGCCCTGGAAAAAGGAGTTTTACAGATCTACCACCAGGTAAAAGCGGAGGATGAGGTCCTGTACGGATTCTTTGAAAAGGATGAAAAAGAGATGTTTATCCAACTACTCAGCGTCTCGGGGGTGGGTGCTTCCACCGCCCGGATGATGCTCTCGGCCTTAAAACCCGAAGAACTGGCCCAGGCGATCCTGCAGGGCCAGACCAAGCAGTTGGAAGCCATTAAAGGCATCGGGAAAAAATCGGCCGAAAGGATCATCCTGGAACTCAAAGATAAAATCGGAAAAAAATTCTCTGGTTCAAATATTTCCCCATTGATAAACAATACATTGGAGCATGATGCGTTGAATGCTCTGGTGTCTCTAGGTATTGCCCGGCAGGTGGCAGAACAGGCTTTGAAAAAGCTTGCGCAGGATGCCCCGGTTCAGCACAAAGTCGAAGACATCATAAAGCAAGCTTTAAAAATCCTTTAGCCTATCGTAGGGATCTCTACCTAACTAATTTTTGAGGAAGTTTGACCAGGCATCTGCTTCAGATTATCACTACAACGGTATGGATCGCTGCCGTAACGGTTACTTTTTTGGTACCGTTTGGCGTCCTTGCGCAAAATGCCCCCGATACAACCAAACACCCCGTATTTGCCGATAGCCTCCATTTCCCCATCCATGACCGGCGCGGCGACCAGCTCAGTAGCTTCAATCCGAGTGCGTTCAACCTGAAAAACCCCTCCAACCTCCATGACTCCATTGAATACGACCCGAAGACCAATCTCTATTACCTGGTAGAAAAAATCGGCAACAAATACTACCGGACGCCGACAGCCTATACCTACGAGGAATATCAGCAACTGCAAGCCAAGCAGGCAGAAGAAGACTATTTCCGGCAAAGAGCCGAT
>Ga0206938_1026_pt1 | contig 45304 bp, 37 predicted proteins | sample Alteio_BWOrgHeat_12_FD_152918 | JGI IMG/M metagenome (GOLD analysis project Ga0206938, IMG submission 152918) | Enriched cells from forest soil in Barre Woods Harvard Forest LTER site, Petersham, Massachusetts, United States -... | ecosystem: Environmental > Terrestrial > Soil > Temperate forest >... | reverse complement strand
ACGTAACCCTCCATATAAACCCTAACGGCATTGCCACCATCAGTTTTTATCATCCGGCACAAAATTCACTGCCGGCGGCTTTGCTGGATGAATTGACCAATAAAATAAGCCAGGCGGGTATGAATGAACAAACGCGTGTCATCGTTTTAAAGAGCGAAGGCAGCCGTACCTTTTGCGCCGGCGCCAGTTTTGATGAGTTGCTGCAGATAAAAGATAAACAAGCGGGCGCCGAATTTTTTTCAGGTTTTGCACGGGTAATCAACGCCTGTCGTAAATCTCCAAAAATTATCATCGCCCGCATCCAGGGCAAAGCGGTTGGCGGCGGCGTTGGCCTTGCCGCAGCTGCGGATTATTGCCTGGCAACCGAAGCCGCATCCATAAAACTGAGCGAACTGGCCATCGGCATCGGGCCTTTTGTAATATCGCCCGCAGTTATCCGCAAAATTGGTTTGCCCGCATTTTCCCAACTAACTATACGCGCTGTTGATTTCCAGTCGGCTCAATGGGCCATGGAAAAAGGCCTTTATAATGAAGTTTATCCTGATATTACCACCCTGGATGATGCGCTGACTGCCTTAACTGAAAAGCTGGCCTCCTACCACCCTGAAGCACTTAATGGTTTAAAAGAGATTTTGTGGGAAGGTACTGCCGACTGGGACGAACTGCTCAGTCACAGGGCGGCCATTAGTGGCGAACTGGTGCTTTCTGAGTTTACCCAACAATCTTTACAAGGCTTTTTAGGCGGGAAGCGCTGACTTCTTCCGGTTGTTTGTGCATCCCCGATTTGAATTTTATAGCTTTTTTTATTATATCTTTATGTAAGTATTGATAGTAAAAAAATAATTGAGTCATCCGTAATGTTTGCGGGTAAAAATAATTCGAATGTATCCCTTCCAAAAAAGCAAAGCGGTGGCTGTTATAAGTGTACTTGCCATTTTTACAGGCGCATGTGTAATAGTTGGCTGGGCATTTAATTTGCCGGGGCTCGAAACTATCTTCCCGCAATATGATTCAATGAGATTTAATACCGCCATATGTTTCACTTTACTGGGAAGCGCCCTGCTTATCACACAACTCAAAACTAAAAGCTATCACCAATCTCTTTTTATTTTATTATCGGTATTGGCTGCATTACTTGGTGCATTGTCATTGTCGCAGGATATTTTTCATTATAACGCCGGGATTGATCAGTTAGTAATAACAGACTACAAGGCTATAACCGAAAAGTATCCATTCCCCGGCAGGATGGCAACCAATGTATCAGCCTGCTTTTTACTTTTCGGCCTCTCATTTATTGGTTTTACAGTTAAAAGCCGCTATGTTCACACGTTGTCGCAATATTTTTTGCATGTGGTAAGCGGTATTGCAGCCGTAGCCATTATGGGCTACTTATACGGCTTATCGCTATTTTATAAACTTACTTTTGCAGGATCGATGGCTGTTCATACTGCCATCCTGCTTTTTTCCATGTCAATTATAGCAAGCCTGCTGCACCCATCCCTCGGTATTACTAAATTATTTACCGGCCAGTTAGTAGGAAATAAAATGGCAAGGCGGCTTTTTGTCCTTATCGTTTTAACGGTCATCATTTTCAGGTCGATCCGGCTACAGTCTCAGCGTTATGGAATATCATCAGCCGAAACCGGCGCTTCGCTGATTTCCGTTTGCTTTATGTTTGCCAGCCTGCTGCTTATATGGTACACAGCCAACTGGCTAAACAGGATTGACCTGAAACGATATCAAGCCGAAGAGGAAGTAAAAGGAATGAACGAAGTGCTCGAGGAAAGAGTGGAAAAGCGGTCGGCTGAATTATTTGATCTGTTAGAAAAATATAAAGAAAGTGAGTCAAAATTCAGAACCGCCTTTGAACTTTCGGCCATAGGAATGGCATTGGTTTCGTTGGACGGCAAATGGCTAAAAGTTAATAAACGATTATGTGAGATGGTAGGGTACCCGGAACAGGAGCTTCTTTCCATGACTTTTATGGATATTACTTACCCGGATGATCTGGAAGATAATATCAATACAATGAAAAAGGCAGCCACCGGAGAAAGTGGGGTTTACCATGTCGAAAAACGCTACATTCATAAAAATGGTTCGATTGTTTGGGCAAACGTAAATATGACGACGGTAAAAGACGACCAAAACAAACCGCTTTATCTGGTAAGCCAAATCGAAGATATTACCGAAACTAAAAAAATAAACGCACGTTTCAAATCAATCGTCGAGAGCGATTTTGTGGCCATAAAATTAAATGATATCGATGGGAATATTATTTATCGCAGCCCCTCGATGCAATCGATAAATGGATGGACAGATGAAGAAATGAACCGGAGCTATTTTAAACTGGCCCATCCTGACGATTTAGAAATGATAAAAAAGGCGCACCGGGAAGTATCGGCAAATCCCGGCAAATCTGTAAATATCATATACCGCATCCTTCATAAAAATGGTGGTTATATCTGGATAGAATCCCAGCTTTGCAACGAACTTTCAAACCCCGACCTTGGCGCAATCATTACAGTTACCAGGGACGTCACCGAACGCAAAACTATTGAAGACCAGCTTAGAAAGAGTGAAGAAAATTATCGATCGTTAATTGAGCATGCCTCTGATGCTATATACCTGGTGGATTATGAGGGCAACCTGACTGACGCAAACGAAAGCATGTGCAAAATGACGGGGTACTCCAGGGATGAATTATTGCATATGAACATTGAACAGCTTATTGACCCTGAGCAGTTAAAAACTGATCCGGTGCAGCATGGTCGCCGCAGCCCGGGCCAATCGGTGATGAGGGAAAGGCGGCTGGTGCATAAAAACGGGCAATTATTTGAAGTGGAAGTTAATGTAAAAACGTTTACGGACGACCGAACACTGGTGATAGCACGCGATATTACTGACAGGAAACGAATGGAAGCGGAGCTGCGGGAAGCTGAATTAAAATTCAGAACATTAGCCGAAAAATCAATGGTTGGGGTTTATATCAGCCAGCATGAAAGGTTTACTTATATAAACCCCCGCTTTGCTGAAATTTTTGGATATGAGCCAAATGAGCTGATTAATACGCCGGGAAGCACTATTGACTTAATAATTAATGAAGAAGACCAGGCAAAAGTAAGAACAAGTATTGAGGCACGTAACAGGGGTGAAATTGAATCTGCTAATTACGAAGTAAGAGGAAAGAGGAAAGATGGAACATCAAACCACGTTGAATTTTACGGGAGCCGGGTAATGGTTAATGGCCAGCCAGCCATTATCGGGACACTATTGGACATTACCGAGCGTAAAAGAGCAGAAGCGATATTAATACGATCAGAAGCCAATTTAAAGACCATAATGGACACAACCGATTCGGCGTATGTTTTATTGGACAAAAAACTCCGGACAATTGCCTATAACCATATGGCGGTTAAATTAGGACTGAGTCAATATAACCATGTCCCGACAAAGGGAGAGAAATTAACCGATTTCCTTCCGAAAGAAAGGCTTGAACAATTTATAAAAAATGCGGATGAAGTATTAACGGGGAAAAATATCAGCTATGAACTTAACTATCCCCAGGCGGATGGTTCGGTTTTATGGTATTACGTTAGGCTATTTCCGATAACGAATGAGAAAAAAGAAATATTTGGTTTAATGATAGCTTTGTCCAACATAACTGAAAGAAAAAATGCAGAAGAGAGCTTAAGGGCAGCCTACAACCTGATTCAGGACCATATAAGCAGCATAAAGGAAATGGCCTGGAAACAATCTCACCTTATACGCAGCCCTATTGCAAATTTAAAAGGGCTGGCAGCCCTTTTAAAAGACAATCCTTCCGATGATGAACTTTTGAAATTTATAAATATTGAACTTGAAAGATTAGATACGGTGATCACTGATATGGCAGAAGATGCCTCGAACCATGCGCTTTAACTGCCCACAGGTAATTTAGTAAAATCCTCTAAAAATCCACCAGCTTCTTTATAACTGAATCATCATCAATTCTCTTCCGTATCCTGGTGCTTAGAAGAAATATTTCATATAACCGCATTTATTTTAACTTTATTTGTATCTATAGCTATTGGTTATACGTAAACGTTTAAATAGCTTTACAATAAGTTTTGAGAAGTTTTTTTAACGGTTACTGATATCTTTATCATATGTTTTACTGGTTATTTACCCTGGTGGTTTTAGTTTGTATTCTTGTTGTTTTTTATATTTACAATTATTACGATAAACGCAGGACGATTGAAAAAAATTTAGAACGAATAAAAAATAAATGGGGCCGCCCGGTAAACTCCCGCCGCAATTTTAAACTAATAGCGGCTTATTTAAATGGTATAGACGACCCGGCAAGGGTTTCAATGCCTATTGCAGATGACCTGGACCTGAACAATGTGTTTAATTATATTGACCGCACCAACTCAAAACCGGGTAAGCAATATCTATATAAAAAACTCTTCACGCCCGAAACCTCGTTCGAAGACCTTTTTAAATTCGACAGGAAAATTGAAACGCTTAATATCCCACGGCCAGACCTTGAAAGAATTGAGCTGGATATTTCAAAACTTAACAGTACTGATGCCTATTACCTGGCTGAACTATTTTTAAAAGAGCATGAATTTTTGCTGGTGCCGCTGATGAGCCTCTACATCAGGATCTCGGGCATTGCCATTATTGGCTTACTAATATCCCTTTTTATCGTGCCCGACCCTATCAGTTTTGTAGTGTTACTGGTGTTGATTCTCGGAAACATAGCCCTTCATTATGGCACCAGGAATAAAATTTCATCTTACACCCGCTCATTACCACAACTGATCATCCTGCACAGTGTTGCCCGCAAATTATTAAAAACGGTAAAATTTGAGCAGGACGACCTGGTTAAACAAAGTCTTAATAACCTTTCGGGACTTAACCGTTCATTACGGCTGGTGAATTTTGAAAGCAAGATAGCCGGCAATCCCGAGAACCTGAGTTATGCCATCTATAAAATTTTTAAAGTGATATTTTTGCTGGAACCGTTAATGTTCACTACTTCGGTAAAGCGAATAAATAAATACCGCGCTGATATCGAAGTACTTTATAAATACGTAGGAGAGATCGACTCACTCATCGCGATCCTGTCGGTTAGGGTTGGTTTGCCACATTACAGCAAGCCTGTTTTTTATACCGATAACCTGCGGATGGACCTTACGGACATGTTTCACCCACTGATTTATAACTGTGTGCCTAACTCTATCCATACCCGCACGGATGAGGGCGTGCTGATCACCGGGTCAAATATGTCGGGTAAAACCACGTTTATCCGGTCTATCGCCTTAAATACCTTATTGGCCCAAACTATTTACACCACTTGTGCAGCAGAGTATAAGGCGCCATTGCTAAAAATTCAAACCAGTATCCGCACGACTGATGACCTGGGCGAAAATAAAAGCTATTTCCAGGCAGAGGCTTTATCTATCCTTGATATTATTAACCAGAGCGGCGGTGATGAGCCGGTTAAAAGTTTGGTTATTATCGATGAGATCTTCCATGGCACCAATACCATTGAACGGATCGCGGCGGCAAAATCAGTGCTTACTTACTTGACAGATAATAAAAACTTTGTATTTGTATCCACCCACGACCTTGAACTGGCCGAGTTGCTGGATAATGATTATGCAGTATATTCTTTTGAGGAATCGGTAAATGATACCCGCCTGGTATTCGACTATAAAATGAAGACCGGCGTACTTAAAAATAAAAACGGTATTGCTATTTTGGAAACAATCGGCTACCCTGAATCGGTGGTGGAAGATGCCTATATCGTTAGCGAGGAGTTGAAACGGAAATATTCTATGTGATTTCGGCTTACGAAAGACTTACGAAGTTTTAAAACGGCGAAGCCCTCAACGAGGCCTTTGAGAAAATGACAATATCGAGTTAAACTTCGTAAGTCTGATCAAACGTAAGTCTGATCAAACAATTACCCGATTTCTCAATACCCGCAATTCCTCCTGCATCTGTTCAACACGCTCCAGCAAATGAGAAATGGCTTCAATGCCTGCAATATTTATCTCCAGTTCGTGGTGCATCCTGATCATTTTTTCAAGCTTTTGCAGATCGCTTTCAGGGATATAAGGAGTTTGATCAATCACTTCCAAATGAAGCAATCCAGCCTCGCTTAGGGAGTTGATAAAGGTATACTCAACTTCGTGGTAAGTACAAATAGTTGTTATCGCTATTAAATTTTCCATCGTTTTGGTCATTAGTCATTGTGTCATTAGTCATTGGCCCTGGCACTTTTGTCATGCAGTCATCTTTCTTTCGGACTTTGCTGACTTTCGGACTTTACTGACTCTCTTTAATTTCTTCGAATAATTTTTTCTGTTTTTCGGTTAAATTTACCGGGATCTGGATGTCATAAGTAACATACATGTCGCCAGATTCATTTTCCTTTTTATATACCGGCATGCCTTTTCCTTTTAGCTTAACTTTTGTTCCGTTCTGGGTTTCGGGCTTTACTTTTATTTTCACTTTGCCGTTCAAGGTATCTATGGTTACTTCGCCGCCAAGCACTGCGGTATACAGGTCGAGTTTTGTATTAGTGTACAGATCGCTTCCATTTCGTTTAAACCTGGGATCATCCTCTATTGAAAAGGTAATAAACAGATCGCCTGCAGGGCCACCATTTACACCCGGGCCGCCATGGCCGGCAATTTTAATGATCTGCCCGTTCTCAATCCCAGCCGGGATGGTTATCCTGATGTTTTTGCTGTTAACTGTAAGCGTTTGTTTATGGGTTTCGGCAACATCCTTCAGGTTAAGGCGAAGTTCCGCGTTATAATCCTGCCCGCGGAATTTGGACTGCCTGCCTCCGCCTGACGATCTTCCCCCCTGCCCGAACATCGATTGAAAAAAGTCGGAAAAATCTTCGCTTCCAAAACCTTCTGTGCCGAAACCTTCAAAACTTGAACCCTGGCCGCCTGTATAGGTGTCCTGCGGACGGCTGCGCTGTTGCTGTTCATATCTTTCGTGCTCCTCGCCGTGCTGCCAGTTTTCGCCGTATTTATCATACTTTTTCCTTTTTTCCGGATCACTCAGTACTTCGTTTGCTTCGTTTAATTGCTGGAATTTTTTGTTGGCTTCAGCATCGTTGGGGTTTAAGTCGGGATGATATTTGCGCGCGAGCTTTCGGTAAGCATTTTTAATATCCTTATCCGCCGCGTTTTTAGGGATGCCTAATACCTGGTAATAGTCAATAAATGCCATAGGGAGTTTATTAAAAGCTGATTGATTTAAACCTTTATCAGTGCCTGATTGTTTTATTTAAATCATCCTGCTTATCAAAAATAAGGATGTTCTTAATCTTAAAAAATGTATTTGATCATTTTAATCAAACAGTAATATCATTTTTTGCTTCAGGAGGTTTTAGAAACAATTTTACCTTTAACTTTACCCTTATGGACGAAACTATTTTTAAGCAATTTGCAGATATTGATGTTAAAGAGATAGCCCCCGGCTTTTTCTCCAAACTAATCCATACTGCATCCAACACTATCAACTTTATAGAAGTAAAGGCAGGTTGTTCAGTACCCCGGCACAGACATATGCATGAGCAATGCTCCTTTGCTATTGAAGGTAAGTTTGAGATGACGGTTAACGATGTTCCTCAAATATTGGATCCGGGCTTGTTTGCCATCATACCGTCAAACGCCTGGCATAGCGGCATTGCCATTACCGATTGCAAACTGATAGACATTTTTAACCCGGTGAGGGAAGATTACAGGGCGCTTTAACCAAACAAAAAACCCCGGATTTACCGGGGTTTTTCTTTTTAACGATGATCATCTTTATGAGCAACATGATGAGTGCGACGATGATGTTTGCGATGATGCTTAACGTGATGATCACCATGATCCTGCGCCATAGCAGCGCCAAATGTTCCGATAGTTAGTATTCCAACTAATAGTGCTTTTAAGTACTTCATAATTTCTCTCTTAATGGGGTTTAATTTATTTCTTGCAGATTAAACCGCAATTTATTTTAAAGGTTTAAACTGACAGCATAATGAAATATAATTGTTACAAAAATGGTCTTTAATGAAAATAATTGGCGACGGTGTGCGATCAAATTTTTGTTCTGAACGGCAAAAAGTTTAGGTTTGTTTTTTTTTGAGATATTTTATGCCAGTAATAAAAGCCCTTGCAACCGACGTTCCTGAACTTAATATTTTAGTAAACAGCGCCTATCGCGGCGAAACCTCAAAAAAAGGATGGACGACTGAAGCCAATTTGCTTGAAGGCTTAAGGATTGATGAAGACACTCTTTACGGCTATTTCGATTCCCCCCATATCACTATATTAAAAAATATAGAAGATGATGGCATCATAACCGGCTGCGTTTACCTTGAAAAACGCTCGCCCAAACTGTATGTTGGTATGTTTAGTGTGTCGCCCTTGTTGCAGGCAAAAGGGATCGGCAGAAAACTGCTTATTGCTTCGGAAGAATGGGCAAGGCAAATGGATTGCCATACCTTAACCATGACAGTGATCAGCACCAGGCACGAGCTGATTAGCTGGTACCAGCGCCGGGGTTATCAGCCAACCGGAGAAATACTCCCCTTTCATCATGATAAAAAATTCGGTAAACCCAAACAGCCTATCGAATTGATAGTTATGGAAAAAACGATCTAAAACCGTCAATTTTCTAAAAAAAAAAAGCAGCTCAGGGTGCAACCTTCCAAAAGTTTCGTCGTCTCATAACACAGATGATACAGAAACTTTTTATTTAGATGGAAGAGATTCATCCGCAATTAAAAGAATTCATTGTTGATTACTGTACCCGGTACAAGATCAGGGAAGTTGACCCCTGTGCATTAAACCTTGATACCAGTATCGACCTCGATCTGGATATTGTTGATATAGAAATTGATCTGTTCCTTGCCGAGTTTGCAGAAACATTCCGGGTGGACCAATCGAAATTCAGCTGGTATAAATATGGCTACCCAACCGGATCGGCAAGTGTAAAGGTTTTAAAAACCGTTTTTGGTTATAAATCTTCCTGGGTAAACCGGCTGTCAAACCGCATCTATAAACCAAAGTTTAAGGTAAGCAACCTGCAGGACGCCGTACGTACCGGGAAATTGATATAGAAGCCATTGCGGGTTACAAAGCATCCCTGCTCTAACGAGCGATAAATGTATGGTCAGCTTGCAACGGTCCGGCATTTAAAGGGAGAAAGCTGGTAGCCCGCAATGGCACTTTTTACTTCTCCATCCAAAACGAAAATCTATTTGTTTTATGATAAGTTAGATAATAAATAGCATACTTTTATTGTAAATACCAATTTATAATTCCGGATTATGCTTGCCCCCTGCCGTCTCATTTTAATTTTGTGCTTATTTTTTTCTATCAATGCCTTTGCCGGTAAAGTAGTTACCGTAAGTTCACCTGACGAAAAAATCAAATTCTTTTTAAGCACTGATCAGGATGGCCTTTATTACCGTGTAACCTTTAAGGGGGTTTTAATGGTTGATCGTTCGAGGCTCAATATCAGCTTTAAAGAAGGCGGCGCGTTCAGTAACAGCCTGGTTATTTCATTAGCAAAACCCGAAAAAGTAATTGAAGACTACGATCTTTTAATTGGCAAAACCAGCAAGGTCCATAGCGAAAGCAACAGGATAATTATACCGGTTTTGGAACAAACCGGCGCCAAGCGGCAGATGAATATCGAGGTGCGCGTATTTAATGACGGTGTTGCCTTCAGGTATGTCATCCCCCAACAAAAACAATGGGCGGATATGGTGAATATTACAGATGAGACCGATTCGTTTAATCTTACACAAAACCCTGTAGCCACGGTAATGTATCGTGTAAACTATACCACGTCCCACGAAGGCCTATACACAAAAATCAACCTCAACAACCTGAGGGCCGATACTTTGATGGATATGCCTGCGCTGTTTGAATTCCCGAACGGAAACTACATGGCGATTACTGAAGCTAACTTACATGATTATGCAGGCATGTACCTGATGAAGCATAATGGGGTGCTGGAAAGCAGGTTATCTCCCCTGCCCCATCAAACTGAAATAAAGGTAAAGGCAATCCTCCCCCACAATAGCCCCTGGCGGGTATTGATGATCAGCGACAGGCCAGGTGCTTTCCTGGAATCAAATATCCTCACCAATCTGAATGAGCCATGTAAAATAAAGGATGTTTCGTGGATAAAGCCGGGCAAAACTACCTTCCCCTGGTGGAACGGCGATGTAGTACCTGACACCATTAACGCACCGGGTAATAACTACGTGACCAATATGTATTATGTTGATTTTTGTGCCAAATATGGTATTGAATATCACTCGGTTGTTGAATACGGGCTGCACGAATGGTATGTGAACGATGGGGCAGGCTTTCAGCCGGGGCCAAATGCCGATCCTTCAAAAGCGGTTCCCGGATTGGATATGCAGCAAATTTGCGATTCTGCTGCAAAAAAAGGTGTAGGCATACGGGTTTGGGTGCATTTTTATGCTTTATACCCCAGGCTGGATGCAACCTTCGCGCAGTATGAAAAATGGGGAATCAAAGGCCTGATGTGCGATTTTATGGACCGCGACGACCAGGAAATGGTAAATATGCAGGAAGAAATATTGCAAAAGGCAGCACAGCATCACTTACACATCCAGTTTCACGGGGCCTATAAACCAACCGGCGAGAGCCGGACCTGGCCCAATGAATTTACCCGCGAAGGTACACTGAACTACGAAAATGACAAATGGAGCGATTGGGTTACCCCGGATGCTGACGTAAACGTTGCCTTTACCCGGTTGCTGGCTGGATCAACAGATTACCACCTGGGCGGTTTCAGGGCAGCATCGCCTGAACAATTTAAGATCCACTATACCCGCCCGTTTGTAATGGGGACGCGCTGCCATATGTTGGCCATGTACGTGGTGCTTGAGAACGCAATAGGAATGGCTTGCGATGACCCGGAGGCTTATATCAACCAGCCTGGGTTTGAATTTATACAACGGGTACCCACCACCTGGGATGAAACACATGTTATTGATGCCAAACCCGGCGAATATTTGGTGATTGCAAGGCGAAAAGGTAGTAACTGGTTTATCGGCGCAATTACAAATCACTCACCACGTAACCTCAGCATATCTTTAGATTTTATAAATGACAATTATTATTTAGCGGATATTTATAGTGATAAACCCGCAGACCCAAACCTGAACCATTTGAACAAAATCACAACACCTGTCAGAAAAAAAAGTATTATTAATTTACAACTCGCAGCCGGAGGGGGGCAAGTGATACATTTGAGAACCTTCATGCCTTAAGCCCCTTACGGAAGCCTTATGCAGCCTTTATTTAGAAGGATTTATAAATCCGTAACGCGGGTATGCACCCTTTTTACATAGTTCCGAATATCCAGCACAATACCGGCAAATACATAAAATATCAACGGGAACCCTACTGCCAGGAAGGACGAGTATATAAAAAACAACCTGATCTTGCTGATCGAAACGTTAAATTTTTCGCCAAGATAGGTACATACCCCGAAGGAGTATCTTTCAAAAAAAGTGATTATCTTTTGCATCATATCAAGCCAACTTTAAAATCTTGTTACCAACGCCACACTGCAGGCACTTTTTATAATTGCAATAGTTATTTTTTAACTCAATTAAAGCCTGCGACTCAAACGCGGTTTTAATTTTCACCCCTAAGTTACTAAAATCTGTTATAATTTTATTGTTTTCAGCGGGTAAAAGTTCCAGCAGTTGCAAACTTCGGTTTATAAAATGCTGTAACTGGTTATGCTTTCCATAACTGAACAAAAATAAGGCCATTGTGTTTAAAAGCAAAATATCAACCGACGCTTCGCCAAGATTTTTTGACGAAGGCGGCGAAACCACATCAAAACGGTAATGATCTTCCCAATAAGGGTTTACCTTTACGTCGGCAAACAGCGCCTTTAATACTTTTACGTCTTTTATCTCCAATAGTTTTGAGAATAAATGATTTGATTTTACGATCAGCGCAGCAAATTGAGCCAGCCTTATAGTTGGGAAATTTGCCGGGCGCATCCGCATAAATTTCCATAAATGATTTTCAACTGGTACCAGTTTATACTTTTTTTGGAGGAAACTGTATTCTTCTTTAAGTTTCAACGGGTACTCATCTTTAAATTCTTCCTGCAAAAACCCAGCCTGGCCAAATATTAAGGCCTCAATTTGCATCGGATTGTTTTTATGCTTTGCCAATATGTTTTGCGGCAGCGACTTTGCCAGCAATTCAAAAGGAACAGCATTTGTTTTAAAACCAAAATTTGCTGCTAAAAACTGGTAAAAGGTTTCTTCCCAATCGCCCCGGTTGAGGTTTAATGCCGACGTTACAGCAGCAGATTTTTTTTCAAGCCTTTCCACCAACACTCTTGTAAGCCAGTTATACAGGGTAAGGCTATCTACCGTACCTATACTGGCCTCGCAGGGAATGACAGTTTGTTCGCCAAAGATCAGTTTATGATAACGGCTGTAAAGTTCATCAGGTATCCGGTTCTGCAATTCGAGGGTTGGCACAAGGCGCCCGTCCGGCAAAATTAGTGGAATGTCGTCCCGGTAAACAACATGCAGAATTACATTTTCGTAGGCATTATCAGTGGTATGCCCGTGTTTCTTCCAGTCAGACGATGATAGATGCACTTCTACATTTCCAGCCCAAACAGTATCCCCTATCCTGATCCTTGCGTTTTGAAAATCGGGGCCTGAATCAGAATTATGCATTCCGGCAGAAAATATTTCCAGCTCTTCACCATCATTGGTCCGCAAATTCAGCCGGTCAAATAACCTGAATTTCCAAACGTAATGCAAAAAGTCTTCGGGGAAAAGCATTTGGTGAGTTGATTAGGTGAGCGGTTGATTAAGTTGATTGGGTTAAAATTACTATCGTTGGCCAAAATAGCAAGATTAATTTTAAAATAGAAAATAAAGATGCCCACTCAATTTATCAACTCAATCAACCAATTGCTATAACATTTCCGCCAGCTCACCAAAGCTGCTAATGGTGGCAACCTGACCGTTTTCAACAACACCAAAACCATAGTTGGCAAAAATAAACGGAACGCCGGCTTTGGTTGCCGAACTGTAATCGCCTGCCGTATCTCCCACATACACCGGATTTTTCAGCTGGTGATCGTTTACAATATCTTTTATATTTTCGGCTTTGGGGTTACCTTTTGTTCCATAGCATTGATGGCCCGAAAAATAATGCTCCATACCGCTTAATTTCAGGAACACTTCGATATAGCCGTTCTGGCAATTACTTACAATAAACAGTTTGTATTTATCGGCGAGGTAGCCAAGGGTTTCATCAAGTGCCGGATACAGCTCGCCACCCCTGGTATGCAATATTTCAAGTTCGCTCTTAGCACAAATGGCCATTAACTCGTTGCGTTTTTCAATATCCAGGTGCGGAAACAAGGTATCAAAAATAACATTATAAGCCATCCCGGTTATTGACCTTACTTTTTCCTGCGTCATCACCTCATCTACATAATCCACCTGGTCCATTGCATACTGCCACGCTACAGCAACATTGCCCGTACTGTCCCAAAGTGTTCCATCAAGGTCAAAAATTATACTATCAAATTTTTTTTTCGCAGGTGTATCCATAAGTTGCTGATTTTCCGGCAAAAGTAGCAGTTTTTTTAAAAACACTTAAAACTTCGGCAAACAAAAATAATTCGCACCATGGCGAAATTTTTTTTGTTTTTGATTAATCCGTTAATTTTTAATTTAATTAAAAATTAACTATTATGAGATTTTCAATTTTTAAATTTGGTCTTCGTCAAACAAATAAGATGGGCATCTGTTGATAAGAAAATAGCGATACAAAGCACATTTAGTTAAAATAAAGTTACCAAAATGAGGCTACTTTTAAAAAATACGTAAAACTACGTATAAAAATTAGGTGTTTTCCGCTATGATATTTAATTTTTTTTAATTATATTTGAATTAAAATTTTGCTTATTAAGCATTATTTGAGTAGCTACCTTAAATTTATCTTACTATGAAACATTTATTACTCTATTTCCTGTTTTTTGTGGGGGCCGCGTTTATCTTTATACAATGTGCAAAACTTTTCCCGACCAAAAATAAAATCGAAAAGCATCAAACAAAAAGCCAACCGGAAAGCGGCTTAAGCACAGTAAATAAACAAAGTACTACAGCTTCAATTTTACCTGGCACTTAAAAGTTAAACCTGGTAATTTTTAGCGTCAAATACTATTTAGCAAGTTTGATTTTTTTGAAGAGCATAGGGCCTGCCGGATCCCGGGGTATGAAATATTGCCTGCTTAAAATACGGATTCGTATAACTTGAAACAGATCAATATAAAAAGGAAAGATTTTATTTTTTATTCTTTTAGTTTATTATAATATACCTCTATATCTGTAAGAGGTTATTTTTTGCCAATCCTTTTTTCTGAAACCCGGCCGGGATTTTTATTGAGAGGCAGCTCCTGTGTTAACAGATGTGAGCGAAATACTAATTGAATAATGATTTTTAAATACTGTTGGCTTCTGATATCCGATTACCTTAATGAGTGATAACCCAGCATAAAAACGATGCATACAGGTACTGCCAGCAACATAAAAACTCTTGCCATTTGCATACTGTTTGCGTTACCTTCAACAAATACATTGTACAGGTCAGCCTTAAAATTGTTTAATTTGTGTTCCATGATTCTTTAATTTTTATTTATCAAATAATTTATCAGTAATATATAATTTATCAAATTATGCCTCTTCTACGGTATAAAAAATAATAAGGTTACGCCAACGATATAAAAAAGTTAAAAAGCGAAGTATTTTGATAAAAAATAGGCCGAAATCAATGAAATAAGGCCATAAAGTCCCCGCCTGGAGCTTAAGCGGTTGCAAAAAGTGGGAGGAAATTAAATACAGGCACCCTGCAAAAGGGATTTGGAAAGATCAGAAAACAAAAATTAACCGCTCAAAAGCAAGGCTTTTACAAGCCGAAACGCACTCGTTGCGCACAATAGCCGGTAATTCATCTTCGTTTTTAAACCTGAATATGGCAATGCCACCTTCAAAATGATACTGGATTTGATGTTGCAGCCAGTGGTTTATAGTCTGTTTTTCCATTGGGTTGTTAACCAGCCAGGCGTAATTCTCTTCAATTTGGAGGATACAACCCGTAAATTTCTCGATTATATCTAAACAGGTCCTGGCATCGTCGCCGATATAAAGAATATTATTGTAAGAAAAATAATTGTCAGATAGTGGCTGATTCATGTCAATAGTTCTTGCCGGCAATTTATAAGGGATAAATGAAATTATAATGAAAGCCGGAAAAAACAGCACAATTGTGACAATACAAACAGATTGCAGCAAAAGTATTTTAACTCTTTATTTATTTAATTGAAAATCGTCACCGCTCATTTCGGGATGATAGTGCAAACCGGGCGTAAGCCAATACAACAAAATAACCCTTGAATACCTGAAGTTAAAAGGAGACAGAACGACGCCGGTTGTTAATATAATGCCAATGTACAACCACGGATTCTTACTGCCGCCTGTTAAAACGCTTATTGCCACAGCAAGGGTTATCATTTCGGCAACAAACATGGCATAACTTACTAACATCGAAACATAAAAATAACCTGGCTCCCTTTCAAATGTTAAGCCACAATGCGGGCAAGTTTTATTCATCCCCTGCGGTTTTAAACCATACATGGGTGCGGTAAACATATCCCCTTTGCGACACCTGGGGCAACGGGCATTTATTAAAGCCGGCATTAGCGGCGACGATGTAGTCTGCTGATTATTCATGGCGGTGATGATCTATTATTCCTTTTCTGAACTCTTCGGGTGTTTTGCCTTCAAATTTTTTAAAAAACTTTGTGAAGTAGGAGTTATCACTAAAGTTGAGCATAAAGGCTATTTCGGTAATATTTAGCTTCGGGTTTGTTAACAATCGTTTTGCTTCCAGCATCATCCGGTTCCTGATAACATCTCCCGCCGATATTCCAAGCAAATCTTTACATATTGCATTTAAATGGTTCGGAGTTATATAAAGCAATTCCGCATAGTCCTTTGGTAATTTTATCCTGGTATAATGCTCCCCTATTAATCTTTGAAAATTACGAAGCAGGGTTTGATTGTATGATGCAGGCCCTTTGCCGGCATTTTTTTTAGATAAACGCTCAATTGTAATAAATAACTGCAACATCAAAATTTTGATCATATCTGTTGCTGAAGTTTCCTTATTTTCAGTTTCGCTTACAATTGCTTCAAACAGATCTATTATCTTTTGGTGAAGATGATCAGGCAGGTCAATTACTGCAGCTTTAACATCGTCTCCGAAAAACGAAAAAGCTTCAGGATATGAAGGATTCAATAAAAACGACTGGAAGAAAGCGGCTGAAAAATTAATAATATAACCGTCCGTAAAACCTTCAAAACTCCATGAGTGAACCTGGCCCGGCACCATAAAATATATTTGATATGGCTTTACACAAAACTTTTCGAAATCAATGGAATGGGTGCCAGCCCCTGCAGTAAAAAGCACGACGTGATAAAAAGTATGCCTGTGCGCAGCGCTAAGATTTTTATGATGAGCTAAATAAGGTGCAAAGCGACTGATAAGTATATCCTGTTCCCTGAAATCGGATAAAGTACATATATCATATATAGGTGTGCCTTGTAACATGACACAATGATAGGTACTTTAACACCATTATAGTGGTATTTTTGGTGGCTTTTATGGTACTTTTCAATTATTCATAAAAACATAGCTGTTTTTTGCCGGCGATTCGGCTTTTGGCCCCCATTTATGAATAACATTTTCCAGGCGCTCAATTGTAAATGGCTTACTGATAAAATCCTTCATACCGGCCTGTTTACATTTAATCTCATCCTCGCTTAATACGTTGGCTGTCATAGCGATAATGGGCGGCGCACTTTCTCCATCTTTTTTAATGATAAACGCAGCAGCTTCCAAACCGTCCATTTCGGGCATTTGTATATCCATAAAGATAATGTCGTATTTTTTTGCCGCCTGCATCTCAATCGCTACTTTACCATTGTCGGCAATATCTATATTATAGCCAATCTTACTAAATGTTTTTCTGGCAATTAACTGGTTCATTTTATTGTCTTCGGCCAACAATATTTCCAGAGGCACGTACCTATACTCTTCATTGCTATTCGCTTTCTCATCCCCGGCTGTATTCTCTGATGCAACGGATAAAGGCAAACTAAAACTAAATACTGACCCTTCAGTTTCTTTACTCTCGGCCCATATCCTGCCGTTCATCATTTCAACAAGTTTTTTACATATAGAAAGGCCAAGTCCTGTACCCCCATATTTTCGTAAAGCTGTATTGTTTACCTGCGAAAATGGTTTAAATAATTGCGTCAACGCCTCTTCACTAATTCCTATGCCGGTATCTTTAACATTGAAAGTTATCTGTTGCATATTATCCGGTCTGTTAACTGCCGAAATTTGAAGTGCAACAAATCCTTCATCCGTAAACTTAATTGCATTTCCAATCAAATTCACCAATATTTGCTGTATCCGGCCCTCATCCATTTTTAAATATTCAGCAACATTTTCGTCTATGGTATAATGAAGATCAATCTTTTTTCCAGGCGCCGCTATCCCCGGCTGACTTATTTCAAACACCGTTTTAATACATGTCCGTATATTAACAGGTTTAGGATGCAGCGTAAGCTTGTCTGCCTCTATCTTCGATAAGTCAAGTATGTCACTAATGATATTGATCAGCAGATTACTGCTGGACTGCAGCGTTTGCAGCAATTCATGCTGTTCGGCTGAAAGGTCTGAGCGGGATAATAGCTGTGCCGCACCAATAATTCCATTTAAAGGCGTACGGATTTCATGGCTCATATTTGCCAAAAAGTTTGATTTGGCGATGGTTGCCCCTTCGGCCAGGTCTTTTGCGGTTGATAGTTCTATTTGCGAAGATTGCAGCTCCTCACTCTGTTTAATTAACCTTAATTTATCTTTTTCGTGGCTTCTTTTCAAAAAGCTGATGAGCAAACCGGCAAATAAGATATTAGATAAGGCAGAAGAAATAATGTCAGCTTCCTTTTGATGGCGGTTTATTAGCGGAGTTGTCCAATTGGGGAACTGCTTTTCAAGGAAATAGCATCCGAAAAATACAATCATCAAAAAACCAATAAAAAACAGGTGATATTTGGGCCTTAGCAAAATGATGATCAATACCACCAAAAAGACCCCTGAAAGTGTTGAAGATCCTTCGATACCCCCATTAAAAAACCATCCGGGTATAAACGATAGAATTCCAACGGTAATGACCCCAACAGACATATTTTCGTTATAAGATATGTATCTGCTTTTATAAAAGGTAAGCAGGCACAGGCTGCCAAGACACAATTCAACCAGGATAAGATAAACCGGAAAACCCAGTAAAGTATTATTTATAAGACCGTTTAAAAGGCTGATAGCCAATAACAGGCAAATTGCATTGAAAAGTTTATTTTCCAACGATAATTCCGGATCGTCAAATCCAACAAAATGACTAATTTTATTTACCAGTTTCATCAAGTTTCTTTTTAACAAATTTTACCTGCAGCATTTAACCCTTTCCAAAAAACTCGGTTTTCCTGATTTCATGTAGTGTATCTGACAAAAAGTAAAGGTTTTTTTCGTTTTTAAATGTTTAATTTTTTAAACATTTAAATTGGTTAGCTGATTTCAGATCGTAATTCTGCATTCTTATTCAAAAATTTTAAACCGTGATTTAAAATCATAGTTTACCAGGCCATTATAGGATTAAGGTTGAAATCCGCGACCGAGGCCGGAATAGTATTATTTGCATTCCAATCCTCAATGTCAATCAGGCCCGGCATGGTTTGATAATGTCTGTCATCCTTTGAACACTTAACGATATATCCTATATCGTCAACCAGGGAGATCACCGGTCGTGCACCGCACTCTTTACACAGCTTACAATAGATCGATCCCGGTATATTTAAATAACCCCTCATATCTGCTTTTACGACCTTATTTAAAAAGAAGTTGCTAAAAGCCAGGGTTTTCATAAAAATAAATTTAAATGCGGCGTTTATCGCAGGATTGTTACTGAACCGGCAAGGGGCTTTTTACCATTTTTAAGATCGATAACATAATAATAGGTACCAACTGCCAATTTTTTACCATTAACAGTACCATCCCAGGCTTTTGCGTAATTAACAGAGTTATAAATCAAGGCTCCGTAGCGGTTATAAATTGAAATGATGCAACCTGGATATGCCTGCAGGGCCGTAATATCCCACAAATCATTTATACCATCACCGTTGGGCGTAAATGCGTTCGGAATAATAACACTACACTGACTTGCAGGACTTAGGGTAATAATTATGCTATTGGAGGCAGCCACCGGGTTTATAAGGCATTTACCCGTGCTTGTTACCAAACAGGTAACAATACTGCCATCAGTAAGGCTGCTTGTTGTGAACGTTGGCTGATTGGCGCCAATATTAGCTCCGTTAACCTGCCATTGATAAACCGGGCTTACATCGGGACTAAAAGCGATGGCACTAAATGTTATGGCTGTTCCGGCACAAACCGGGCCGGTTGCTGACGAGGTGATCTTAACCGAGGTGGATATTGGCGGATCAATTAAAAAAGTACACCCATTTGACGTGGCCACAGTACTTGTAACGCAGTTTGCATTGCTTGTTAACACGCAAGTGATCATATCGCCATTGCTTAAATTACTGCTGGTAAACATCGGACTGCCTGTACCGGCGTTTTGGCCATTTACCTGCCACTGGTATATTGGATTGGCGCCACCATTGGTTATGGTTGCAGTAAAGGTAACTGCATTTCCCTGGCAATCGTCAGCGGCGGATGGTGAAATACTTATTGTAGGAGTAACTGCCGGGGTAACCGTTAATGTTTGTGTAGCTTGTGAAGTACCGTCACTTGCAATAATATCTGAGGTTCCAGCACCGGTAATATGAATTTTTCCTGATAAGATAGTTGCAACCGCCGGGTTGCTACTGGTATAAGTAATGGGACCGCCGCCTGTTGCTCCCGGGTCAAAATCGGCGTCGCAAACAGTTTTAGGTGGCAACTGGCTAAAAACAACCGAGACCTCAAGTATTTGAATATTGACAACAAAACTGCTGCTCCCTCCTGTATTATAAGCAGTAATTGTGTAGTTTTCCGGTGGAGAAGGAAAAACAGGCGTTCCGGTAATTATCCCGGTTTGAGGATCAAACACCAGGCCGGTTGGCAGCGACTTATCGATAGAATACCCGGTAACTGTAACTTCTCTTATCAGGTTGTTCCCCTCATCGGCAACATATACATAATTTTGTGTAGGGTCAATAGCCAGGCCCAAAGGGTCAAAAAAAGAAGCGGACGATCCAATACCGTCGTTGTTACCGCCGATACCTTCACCTGCGAGCGTGCTGACAACACCGGCAGCGTCTATCTTCCTTATCCGGTTGTTGTAGGTGTCGGCTATGTAAATATTGCCGATGGCATCAGCAGTTAATCCGTTCGGACCGAAAAACAATGCCGCTGTTCCTTTACCATTCGCAAAACCTGGGCTGCCACTACCAGCAATTACTTTTGGAAATGAGGCTGGCGCGTTTACTTCAACCTGGTCGGTATTGCCAAAGTATATATTACCTGCGGCATCCGATGACAAAAATCCCAAACCGGCGTCAGGGGTCGCGGGTGCTGTACCTCCATTAAGCACAGCAAAGGTACTTACCTGGCCAGTAATATCTATTTTTCTGATGGTGCTACTACCCCTGTCAGCAATATACATATTACCGGCAGGATCAAATACAAGCCCCTCCGGGTTATTAAAAGTTGCGGCTGCTTTAGTACCGTCACCTGTACCCTGAGCGCCGGTACCTGCAAAAGTGCTTACTACACCCAATGGGCCGATCTGCCTGATCATATTATTGTTAAAATCGCTAACGTACAGATTTTGGGCAGCATCAATTGCTAATTGGTTGGGGGCGTCAAATGTTGCTGAGTTTCCGGGGCCGTTTATAGCGCCGGGCGTACCTGTTCCTGCAAATGTGGAGACAAGCCCGGATGGGGCCATTTTTCTGATATCATTGTTAATTACTTCGGATATAAATAAATTCCCCGATTTGTCAAATATTAATCCCGCCGGACCACCAAAGCTGGCATTTGTGCCAACGCCATTGTTTTTACCAGGCACAGCGTTTCCGGCAATCGTCTTAACTTGTCCGTAAAAATTGGCTGGCACAGGCCCGCCCGTGTTGGATGGAGACAATGGCGCGATCGGATTGTTTACGTAATAAGTTTGAGGCGACTGATAAGTGATAATTGGTGGCACTGCTAAAGTAGCCGAATTTCCATTTACAGTAATATTTACTATGGTGCTGCTGCTCCCCGCAGCATTAAAAGCGGTAATAGTGTAATCAGTTGAGGGCGATTGCACAATTGGCGTACCACTGATGATGCCAGTGGTTTCATCAAAAGTTAAACCGGCGGGTAAAGGCTTATCTATTTTATAACCGGTTACCCCTATTTTCCTGATGAGGAAGGTGCTCACATCGCCCACGTAAACATTGCCCATATTGTCGGCAACTATTGAACCCGGGTAGCTAAAGGTTGCGTTTTGAGCAATGCCGTCGTTTGAACCACTATTGCCGTTGCCGGCAAGGGTTGAGACCATTCCCTGGGGGCTGATCTCCCTCACAACGTTATTCTTCTCATCAGCTATATACAAAGTTCCATAAAAGTCAGCGCTGATTGCGATAGGATGGTTGAAACTGGCTGCCGCACCCTGGCCATCCTGTGCCCCGGGTGTGCCGCTGCCTGCAAAGGTGCTCACATTTCCTGCCGGGTTGATCATCCTGATGAGATTATTGCCTGCATCGGCTACAAACAGATTTTGTGAATTATCAAAAGCGACGCCAGAAGGAGCATTAAAGGTGGCGCTGTTCCCATTAATGGCCCCGCTTACGCCAGCGATACCTGCTAAGGTGGATACAACGCCATTGGGGGTGATCTTCCGGATAAGATTATTTCCCTGGTCGGCTACATACACATTTCCAGCATTATCAACAGCTACGCCTGTCGGATAGTTAAAAGTGGCATTGGCGCCATCGGCATACCCGGCAACATTTGCCTGCCCGGCAAGTGTAGAAACAACCCCGCCTGGTGTTATTTTCCTGATCAGGTTATTAAATGAATCGGCCACGTAAACATTCCCGGGTTTATCAACTGCGATGCCCTGTGGTAATTCAAATGTTGCTTTTGAGGCCAATCCGTTTAGAGCACCATACTTTCCGAAGACACCTGCATAGGTTGTTACAACACCGGCCGTCGTAATTTTCCGGATCAAATTGTTATTATAATCTCCTATGTATAAATTTCCGTTTACATCTGCCCCCAAACCCAGCGGCGCCGAAAAACTGGCTTTGGTTCCGGTGTTGTTGACCATTCCCGCTTTGCCCGTACCTGCAAAGGTAATCACCTGGCCGTAATGGTTCGCCGGCACTGCACCGCCGGTATTTTTTGGCGCCAACGGCGTAATAGCGGCATTTACTTTATAAGTCTGAGGGGTATGGTAACTGATGTTGGGGGCCGTCAAAAAGATGGGTAGATTTTTTACCGGATGCTTTAATACAGGATGTGAAATATGCAGCATTTGGGACAAAGCAATACCTGTCTTAAAATAAAATAAGATCAACATCAGTAGGCTAAGAACACGCTTATTGCTGCTCATATGCTGCTACGGTAATAAACAAATTATAGAAATAGCGGTTTATTTAGCTCTCAAGAAAAAACTAATATAGCTCTTATATCAGCATTTTCATCGGATTGATCTATACTATTTTAACAAATAAAAAAACCAATTACCGGGTATAGTAAAGGTACGGAATAATACATTTTGAAGTTGCCTGCGGCTGCCTGAATAATAGTGCGATACCGATGCATCTTTTCACAGGTATTTATACCGGTTTCTTTTTGGCATCTTAATTGCCTTTATACTAATACATTTATTTTAAATTAAATACCATGAAAAAGCACCTGTTAAGATTGATCGCATTGCTGATATTCGCTTCAGCTATTTCCAGCTGTACTGTTGAATATCGCCAACGGCATATGCATCATGACAATGACCATCATGACAACGACCGTCATGACCATAACTAGGACCAAATCCAAAATTGAATTGTAAACAGTACAATTGATAGTGGAATTCCGAATAAATAGCTATTGTGAAAAGCTTCTGTTAACGCAGAAGCTTTTTTATTGTTCATGCCCAATCAATTGGTATTTTTAGTTACCAGCACCCAGTCCACCAGCACCTTTGCCTGTCCGGCTTTTATCGTGTCAACTGTTGATTGGGATATGCCGTAATAAGGCGCCGTTATTTTATTGACTCCGCCGGGGTACCCGCCGCCCAAAGCAAAATTGAGGATGATGAATTTTGCATTATCAAACGCATAACGGCCATAATGCTCAACCATGGCACGGGTTACAGTATAGGTAACTATTCCGTCAACCTTAAAAATAAGACTATTTGCCGACCAATCTACGGAGTAAACATGCCATTGGCTGACATCTGTTTCCGACGGAAAATGGTACTTGTAGGCTAATGGCGTATTACCAAAATAGTTTGGCCCATGCAATGCATTGCTGAACCATGTTGGATCGCCAACAGTTTCCATCATGTCAATTTCACCGCAATCGGGCCATTTACCGTTCCCAAGGGCCCAAAAGGCCGGCCATAAACCTGCACCACCGGTCATTTTCATGCGGGCAGAGGCGGTTCCATAGGTAAATTCCATTTTGTGCTGTGTGTTTATCCTGCCGGATAAAAAATCATACTTTTTATTCTCCTTGCTGATATATCCCGGATGATAAACCGCTTTTAGCAGCAATGCCCCATTCAGGGCTCCTTCAGCATCAGCTCCTTTTACCAATGTAAGCGTACATGCCGAATCAACATAAGCCTGCTGTTCGTCGTTTACGGTATTACCCGTAATCTCAACATTCCATTTACTACGATCGAGCGTATTTTCGTTAAAATCTTCAAAAAAAACGGTGTCGGTTTTAGGTGGGCTTTGCTGCGCTTTAGCAAACGAAACAAATAAGAAGCATGTTACCGCTGAAATACAAATAATTTTCATGAGTGTATAATTGGTGGGTTAAAAATATGACTTATCATTATTTCAGTTTCACATATTTTTCAATAATTGTTCTGTCGATATTCTCCTTTTCGACTTTCTCCAGGCCGGTTTGAATCAGCGTATCATTTTTAAAACTAACTGTAAAATCAAATGATTTGCCTTCCCAATTCTTATCGCTGTAAAAGTCAAGGTGCTCGGTATATTTATTACCCACCAATGTATAACTGCCGCCACCAGCATCAAAATGATTGGTCGAATCTTTTGGCGTGTTTAATTTGTGCGTAAAAAAAGCAAAGTGGCTATCATTACGGATTTTCAAAAACTTCTGGTCTTTTGTGTAATCTGTAACAACACTAACACCTTTGGTGATGGTTGTCCCGGTAATTAATTGCCAGGTCCCGGAAATGTTTATAGATTGATCATCAGTTTTTTTGTTGCCGCCGCATGAGAAAAGAAATGTCGCAGCAACAGCCAGCGAGAATAATTTAAGTTTCATTTTTAATTTTGTGTGAGATATTTAACGTGGTTATTTAGTTGATTCTATTGCATAAATAAGCATTTTAAAATAAAAAAACTACATATAAGTAAGCGAATGTCCGCTCGGCACATGGGTTGCCTTAACGTCCGGAACATTCTTTTTTAACCATTTGAGCATATATTCAGACCCAGGCTCTTCACTGGCGATATGGCCCAATACCACAAGTGACAAATTATCGCCTTTTGCGAGGGCGTCACGCACATATTCGGCAGTTTCCCATTCCTGTATTTCGCCTGCCATCAATACGTCGGGTTTATATTTGCCAATTGCTTCAATCTGCCTCGTCCCTCCTGCCGCCCCTGGCATAAGCATTACCCTGCTGCATTTTTGCGATGGGTCGCCAAGATACCTTACTTTTTCAATGTTCAGTTTAGCTTTGGTATGGCGGATCAATTCCTTTAACGGAATTGAAGGTATTGTAATGAGGTTTGGCAAATCTTTATCAGCAAAAACCCTCCAGCCCAATTGATCCAGTACCCCCATTGTAACCCCGTCGGGTACCAGGTGGTGAATATAATCGTGGTTTCGCCATACGGCAATATTATGTTCTTTTAAAAGATTGGCTTTATAGCGATAAACCTTATCGTCCTGCAGCCAATCGGTTTTATCCTCGTGATTATAAAATGTAGGCTCATGGGCGATGATAAAATTCGCACCCAGATCGATAGCATTACGGATAACCGCTATGGTTGCAAACATGGTTGTAACGATACCGGTTACTTTAGTATCGGGGCTGCCCGCTTTCAGGGTATCAACAGTGGCGCTCAGAGCCCCGCCGGGAACCTCTTTTATAAACAGGTCCATTATTTCCTTCACCGTATACGAGTTTTCGTTTCGCACTGCAGAACCGGCCAAACTCTTAAGCGGCGAGGCCAGTATCAAACCCGCCCCAACAGCTGTTGAAACATTGTAAATAAATTTTCTGCGGGTAAAGCCGGCATAATTTGCGGGCATGTCATCTCCGGGTCTCATATTGGTTAGGATTGGTTTTTAATTAAGAGGAAAGCTTATTTAAAGTTAAGCAATTTTTAATGCGATATCAAAAAACATTAAGCGCCCTCATAACATCCGCGACAACAACAATCAGCAAGTTAAACACTCTTATTACTCAAGTCATTTAAGCGTTACCAGGCTTACTGCAAAAGGCTTTAATTCAATTGTGTCCCCACTTATTAATGATTCAGTCGGCGCATTATCGGCCGAGAGTTCATCAACCGTGCTTATTTTGGCGCCTTTAAATTCAGCAGGTACTTTAACACTGATAGCTTTATTTCTTTTATTAAGGATAAGTACTTTTTTGCTTGCGCCATTTGAAAAGGCTTGTGCGGTTAAATCGTCCCCGTTATTAGCATCAATATTGGTTTCTACCAGGGTATCCCCGGCTTTGATATTATCTTTTATCATTTTTAAAACCCAGAAACGGGCATTTGGCGCACCGTTGGTATAATTGATCATACTAACATCCGGGTATTGTGTAGGAAAGCCAACCAGTTGCGATTCGCCAATCACATCTATACCCGCTTTCGTCAACCCTATAAAAAAGTAAGCATAAACACTTGCCGAAAGGTTCCAGTAGGCCTGCGAAATTGGCTGACTGCGCATTTCATCACTTACAAATGTTCCCAATTCGTCAATGTCCGTTTTAGTTTTTGGGGATAATCTTTTGCGGATACTTTCAATATAGCTTACTGTATTTAAAAAATTATCGGCCTTATCAAACAAAGTGTACTCATAAGCATCAAACTTTTGGTAATTGTTAGCATTGGCATAACAATGATAAGAGATCATATCAAGAGGGATACCGGGTTTATGATGAGCCGGGTTTAAAAAATATTCGAACCATTCCGGTTTTTCAAAGGCAAGGGCCAATCCTACAAATTTGGTTTTGGGGGATACTTTGCGGATGGCTGTTACCATGGCATCATACTTTTGGGTATAAGTTTGCGGCGTATTAGAGTGTTCAAAATCCGGTTCGTTAAACACCTCCCAATACGGAATTTGGTAATGATAGCCTGATTTATGGTATTTACCCGCTTCGTCTGTAAAGCCACCTTTAGTGTACCAGCTGATGAGCCGCACATAGTAATCTGTAAGCTCTTTCATGGTTGCATCCCTTAATTCGGTACCACCGCCATAGCCCCAGTCTACCTCGTTAGGGTCTTTAGCATAAGCAACCGGTTTTTCAGTTTTAAACATCCATTGCGGTATGGTACTAAAATTCATAATAATGGAATGCCCTTTGGTAGCTTCAAAAAAATCAATCGTCATGGGGTCTATCAGGCTAAAATCCCACGAGGTTTTTCCGGCCACCGGTGCGTCCAATTCAGCCACTACCAATTTAGGGTACGGAAACCAGGGCACATACCGTACATAGTCGGCCCTAAGGTCTTTTAATGCATTGAACGATCCGTCGTGCATTAAGGCGCCTCTGCGGAGCATTGGGTTACCAACCACCTGTAAAGTTGGGGTTGATTTTGACACCATTACCGTATGATTCCATTTAACATTTAACGCTGGGCCCTGGGCCATGCAAACGTTTAGCCCAAAAAGGAATAAAGTGAAGGTTGTAAATTTTCTCATGGGATATTTATTTTGGTTTATGAAAAATTCTAAAAAACTTGAATCCAAACAGTCTGGGGCGCTAAGTATCACACCGTTTTTTCAGCATACTTTAATTGTTTCTATGCCGAGCAACTGACCTAATTTCGTAATTTTTGATGCGATATGCCCCACCCCAATTGCACAATGATGCGCCGGTCCACGTGCGTTCCACTGTTCAACAAAATTCTTTGCTCCGATAGTAAACCTGTAACGGCTATTGGTATTCCCAATTTCGAGTATCGGCCCCGGAACAGACTCTGCTTCGGCTACCAAAAAAAACAACTTCCCATCAAACGTTTCCACAACTGATAACAAAGTTACCGGTCCGTGTTTGACGGACATTTCCACCGACAAGCCGCTGCCAACTTTACCATGATATACCTGCAATGGTTTTACTTTTATCCTGCCTTCGGCAATTGCAGGGTGACATGGGCCATCGTGACCCATCAGCACCACATCATCTGCAAAATCCATCGCATAGTATTCCGTAAATGAGCCACCTGCACCAAAGCTATCCATGATCTTCATTGCCTGGGCGTTTTTTACCTCATATTCCCCGGCAACAGGGACATTGTTTGAGGTAAGCAACGAACTGCCCAGTATCACCGAACTCATTGTATCTGCGTTAAGCGGGTTACCGGCTCCTTTATGATAGTACGCGATTGACCCAAGGCTGTACTTTTTCACTATTTTATCCATCGCAACAGAAGTTCGCGCGGCGCGTTTCAGCTCATCTATTGAACATTCCGGAATTATCTCAAAACTTTTAGAGAACTCATTGAGCTTCTGTTGTACTTCATCCTCCGATACTTCAAGACGAAGCGCTGAAACTTCATCCACCTCGATAATTTCCATATGGCCGCCAAACACAATAGATTGGAGGGTTAGGTTTGAATAAATATCCAGCATGCCATTGTAATAGTTACCCATCAGGCCCAGCCGGTTATAACTCATTACATGCGCCACTTTTGCGGCAGAGATCCAATCTCCTATTTCCTGCCAAACAGCAGGGTCATTATTCAACACGCCGGTAACCTGGTGAAATGGAATGTTGGCGCGCCTGAACACGTTGGCAATCTCAGGAACCGGGCAGGCCGAACAATAAGCCAGCCACTCACCGGTCATTTTAGTGCGGTCATCCAGTTTATTAAAAGTTGCATAGTCAATAGCGGCTTCGGGCGCAAGGTTTAAAATAATCACCGGTACCTTCGCTTTTTTTATTACCGGGAGCACTGTGGAAGATAAGGCATAGGTGGTTACGTATAAAAATATCAGGTCCACATCTTCCTGCCTGAACCTGCTGCCGGCCTCATAGGCTTTATCCACAGTATCAATTAAACCCAGGTTAATAACGGCAGCACCCAATCTTTCGAGACCGGAAGCTACCTTGCCAATATACCCCTGCAGGCATTCTTCCAGCCCTTCAAATTGTTCCCAATAAACGTCAAGGCCGATTCCAAAAAGACCGATTTTCAGAGGAGGTATTTCCATTATCTTAAATTATTTAACGATAGGTTTCGGGGTGATATTCAGCCCAATTAATAACACGGTAATTATTGGAAAAATATACGGATTTTTAAAATTTGGATAACAGGGATACTTCCCTTAATAAATATGGTTTTTAGTATATTTACCTGACGCTATTTAAATCCTATCGATGAGCCTTCGCCTATTCGCTATTGCGCTATCAGTTTTATTGCTAATCTATCACCAGGTGACAACCTGGGTACCGGTTTTTCCATGGAATGACACGAAGCAATACAGCCGGAAAGAACTTTTGGCCGAAGCAGGCAGCAATGGTTTATTGATGGGTTGCGGTGCCGTTTGCCTTATCATGGGCAATACAGGCTTTTACTACTATTACCCGCTTATTTATTATCCATTCCTGCTAAGCGGCGAATTTTTTCAATGGTGGCTGCCTTATTTCTCAGAGAAGTTTGCCGCATCAAGGGTTAATTTTGATTATGAAAAGCTTTTTAGCCGCACCACAAAACTGATTCCCCATAAACCGGGCAAAAGAACGCCTGACGCCAATCATATGGTGCTGCATTCAATTACGGTGATTACCGTAATTGCGGTTTATTTGGATAGGTTTAATTTGTAGACGCAAAAAAGAGACGCAAAATATTGCGTCTCTACGCGAATAAATTAATGATGCATTTTGAGTCGATCAATGCTTCATCGACGTACTGTCACCCTCAATCCTTAAACTTTCTTTGTGGATGGCATTCAATAATTCGGTAATAAATTCGGATGACAGGCCTTCTTTGCTTCCGGCTGCGATACCTTTATCAAGCACCTCTTTAAAGCGAGCCGCCTGCAAAGGCGGGATATGGTTTTTAGCTTTATAGATGCCGATCTCCTTAACAATTCTTTCCCGCTCGCCTAAAATTTTCATCAGCTGGTTATCCAGCGAATCAATTTTATGGCGACTGGCATCAAGGTCCTGCCTGGTATTTACGGGACTGGTTTGGGCATAAGTGGCGCCAATGCCTGATATGCAGATCCCTATCGTCACAATAGCAGCCTTAAAAAACTTGTTTTTCATGTCATATGGTTGTTTAACGCTATAAATTTAGGCGATTAATTCTTTCCTGGGGATGTATCCGGTTAAAAATCTGCCATAAGCTGTCAATTTACAGTTAAAAATGGATTGTCTATCCCCTATTTTTATCCCTGTTTAATTAATCCTATATTTCGCTTTAATTACCTTAAAACCCGGCTCCGTATGTCGTCTTTAAAATTAAAATATTGTTTCAGATTGTTTTTGGTTACTTTAGTATATCAGATACCAATAACAAACCACTCGTTCGCCCAAACTACTGCCGGCACCGCTGCCATGTACGAGCAAAGCAGCGAAACGTCGGGCCTGGTAATCCAATACGGGCAGGATGTAAATGCTATAAAGGATTTTTATTCGCCATATACCAAAGTTGATGGTTACGAGGACCAATCTGTACAAACCTCGCCCGAAGAGCGTAAACGGCTGATGGAGATCGGCAACGGCTATCTTGAAAAACTAAAACAACTGGATTTTGATAACATGAGCATTTACGGTAAGGTGGATTATACCCTGCTGAAAAAAGAAATTGTGTACGACTTGGGCAGCATAAAGAAAGACGAGGAGGAATATAACAAGATAAGCGGCTACATTCCTTTTGCCGATGATATTTATCAGCTGGAAAAGAAACGCCGCCGTGGTATCCCGCCCGACGGGCAGGAAGTTGCACTGCAATTAAACAATATTTTAAAGGCCGTAAATACCTCAAAGGCTTCGTTTGCTTCGGTTTCGTCTATTGATATGCCGCTGGCACGTAAAGGGAAAGCCGCCGTGCTGGGCCTGCGCAGTCGTTTGAAAAGCTTTTACGATTTTTATATTGGCTACGACCCAAACTTTACCTGGTGGGCGCCAAAACCTTATAAAAACCTCGATTCGGCGCTAAATGTTTATGCCACGCTCATCTACAGCAAAGGCAAGATCAATACCACCCAAAAGCCTGATAGCAGCGGCATTAAGGGTGTTCCGGTTGGCCGCGATGAACTGATAAGACAGCTGCAGGCAGAAATGATCCCCTATACGCCCGAAGAACTGATTAAACTGGCCAATAAGGAGTTTGCTTATTGCGATGCCGAAATGCTGAAGGCATCCAACGAAATGGGCTTTGGCAACGACTGGCACAAGGCGCTCGAAAAAGTAAAAAACAGCTACGTCCCCGCAGGGAAACAACCTGAAGAGATTTTAAAATTGTATAACGATGCGCTGAGTTTTATTAAAGAGCGCGACCTGATCACGATACCGCCCCTTGCCGAAGAAACCTGGGGGATGACCATGATGACACCTGAGGCACAACTGGTAAACCCCTTCTTTTTAGGCGGCAGCGAGATCATTATCAGCTACCCTACCAATACCATGAATGAGGACGATAAGCTGATGAGCATGCGTGGTAACAACCCTTATTTTTCGAGGGGAACCGTACAGCATGAGCTTTTGCCGGGGCATAACCTGCAATATTTTATGAATAGCCGCTATAAGTCATACAGGCAGGCCTTTTATACGCCATTTTGGATTGAAGGATGGAGCCTTTACTGGGAGTTGCTGCTTTACCAGCAAGGCTTTGCCCAAACACCCGAACAACGTGTAGGTATGTTGTTTTGGCGGATGCACCGCTGCGCACGTATTATCTTCAGCTTAAACTATCACCTGGGCAACTGGACACCACAACAGTGTATCGACTTCCTGGTTGATCGTGTGGGCCACGAACGTGCCAATGCCGAGGGCGAAGTGCGCAGATCCTTTAAGGGTGATTATAGTCCGCTTTACCAGGTGGCCTACCTTACCGGTGGCCTGCAACTGATGGCCCTTAAACACGAACTGGTTGATAGCGGCAAAATGACCTATAAACAGTTTCACGATGCCATTATCAAAGAAAACACCATGCCTATTGAAATGGTACGCGCCTCCCTCACCAACCAGAAGCTTGAGCGTGACTTTGTAACCAAGTGGCGCTTTTATGATTTTGGAAGATAGAGATTAGTGATTGGAGATTAGAGATTAGGAGCTGCATTTTGATGTGCTGTACCGTTGTATTGCACTGTACGGTGATACAGGGCGATATAGCCACCCCCACTTCCGTCATCCCGATGCATATCGGGATCTCACAAGCCAGGCCGTAGACAGATGCACCAACATGCGTAGCGGGCACTGGCGGGCTACCTGTCATGTGGCTACCTATCCGTGGGATGCCGAAATAAGTTCGGCATGACGGGTTTTTAAACCACCTTATTTATCATTACTTTTAATTCAAAATCTGAATCATGAAAGTATGCCTAACCATTCTTCTGCTGTTTTCCCTATCCCTTTGCTTTGGCCAGGACTTGCAAACTATCGACAAAAAGCTAAGTAATCTTTATAAAAATATTCCCGATTCATATACCGATCATCAAAAGGAACAGAAGATGGAGCTTTTTGAAAAACTATTACTGAAATATACCTCCCAAGTGCCCAAAACTATAGCTTACCCTTTCAAGAATTTAGTAAAGTGCGACATCTACATTTCAACCTCAGAAGATGGTAAGTTCAGGATATATTCAATTGACTGGAACCGGTATCGGTCGATGCCTTTTTTTTTTAATGTTTACCAGTTTAGCTGCAACGGAAAGGTAATGTCGAAAGAGATACCGAACGGGACCAGTGTTATGCCCGATTATACCTACTATGAAGTTCATAGCATGATATTAAACGGAAAAACCTATTACATAGCGCAACTAACAGCATTTGGAGAGCTGACCAACCCTTTTTATGTTAAATTTTTTTCGATAGAGAATAATAAACTCAATAGCGATGTAAAACTTATACAAACGGACCAAAGCATTGTAAATGTGCTGCCTTGCGGCGCTGTTGACGGACTGTCCAGTGATACCACCAAATATGTCGTCAAATACGATAAACCTGGCCAAAGCTTTTCGATACCCTTACTGGAGAAAGGTAAAATCACCAAAAAACGCATCACCTATAAATTTAACGGCAAATATTTTGTAAAGGTTTAGTGCAAACACTATGTTGCGGAAGCGCGCCCACTCCTGTCATCCCGATGCAAATCGGGATCTCACAAGCCGGCCACTGACAGGTGCACCAATATGCATAGTGGGCACTGGCGGGCTACCTATCTATTGGCTACCTGTCAATCGGCTACCTATAAGTGGGGTGTCGAAACGAGTTCGGCATGGCGTTTTTATTTATTTATCATTTCACCGCCCACTCATGTATTCCTGCGGAGTTATCCACCGGCAATTGTAATTCCAGCTTTAAGGCTGTGGTTTGTACGGGCGCAAACTCAAGAATGTTGTATTTGTCTTTGGCGATATCGTAAGGGGTAGTGTTTTTTACAGGCACCCATAGGCCGTCTTTTTTGTAATAAACTTTGTAGGATACCGGGATGCGGCAGCCGCCCCATGGGCCATCGTCATACCAGTACACTTTTGACTGCGATACGGTGTGCAGGGTATCAAAATCATATTGCACGAACTCGGTGGTATCATGTTTGGGCCACCAGTGCAGGTAGGGCATATTATGGTCGTTGGAGTTTTCGGGGTCGTACTGGTCGTTTAGCGCTTTCAGCATCCGTTTGCTGCTTACCGAGCCGGATACTTTACTTGTACTGGCAATAGTTGGAGCAGGTTTTGGCATTGATGCCGATGCTTCATAAGGGATCCACACCGTCATCTCGCCCGATCCGCGGTTTGCCCAGGCATAGTAAGGGATGGCGGTAACATCCTGGTCGGTTTGCAAAAGTGCGTCAGAATTTATGCGGCGCTTGCTGCCTGTCCCTTTAGCGGTGATCACTTCTACCCCATTCAATAAATTTGGCCGGTATAAGGCATTGCTTACGGCCATTTTATCAACTGTGATGTTTTGCACGGTGCTGTCTCTGTTATCGGGGCCCTCCAGGCAGTATACTATGGGGCCGCGCTCAAACACAAAACGGTCACGGTCGGCTTTTACCTGTTGGTTGGCAATAACCTTTTGCGTTTCCATCGGCAGGTCCATGGTTACTTTATCACCCTTTTTCCATGTGCGGTTTAAAACGGCGTAGCCTTTTTCGGTTTGATAAGTTACCTTTTTACCGTTGATGCTGATAGTAACCAGTTGCGGGTTGGCATCCATAAAGGTATACAGGTCGCCGGGTACCGGTTTGGCAATGGCCCAGCCGGGGATGCGAACGCGCAGGGTGAAACCGGTGCTCTTTTCGGGGTTCACCGTCAAATCTACCTTACCATTCCATGGGTAATTAGTTGTTTGGATGATATTGATCTTACCGGCATCCAACACAATATCGCTGCTGTTACTCATAAACAGGTTCACATACAGGTCGTTTTTATCATGCGCATACACATAGCCCGGTACCGAGGGCAAAAAGCGCGCCATGTTGGAGATACAGCAGGCACAACTGAACCAGGCACTGCGCTGGTGCTGCCCCACGGAGGCCAAAGGGTTTGGGTAGAAAAAGCGGTTGCCGTTTAAGGATACACCGGACAGTAAACCGTTATAAAGCGTACGTTCCAATACATCTACATATTTTGAATCGCCATGCAATAAAAACATGCGGCTGTTCCAGTACACATTAGCAATGGCCGCACAGGTTTCGGCATAGGCCGACATATTGGGCAGGTCATAAGCGTCGCCAAAAGCCTCGCCATTACCGGTAGCGCCAATGCCGCCGGTGATGTACAGCTTTTTATCAACCACATCATTCCAGATATCATCAATAGCATGCAAGTATTGCTGGTTACCGGTTAAAGCCGCTACATCGGCCATCCCTGTGTACATGTAAGCGGCACGAACGGCATGTCCTTCGGCTTCATGCTGATCAACTACTCTTTTGTCCGCCTGGTTATAACTCTCGCCTTTAGGGCCACGAACGTCGAGGAAGAATTTAGCCAGATCGAGGTATTGTTTATTGCCGGTTACCCTGTATAGTTTTACCAGGCCAATTTCCACAATCTGGTGACCGGGGTATTTTTCTTCTTTGCCATAACCAAAGGTGCGCACCAGCAGGTCGGCATTTTTTAGGGCGATATTGAGTAACGACTTTTTACCGGTAGCCTGGTAATGGGCAACTGCAGCTTCGTAAAGGTGACCGGCATCATACAATTCATGACTTAATATCTCTTCATTCTCCCATCGTTTTTTACCGATCCATTCGTGCGGCTTTTTGGCATTTACTGTGCGGAAGGTGTACAGGTAGCCATCCTTTTCCTGGGCTGCGCCGATAATGCCGATAAGGGTATCGATATACTTTTCAAGTTTGGGGTTACTTTTCACCTCCATAGCATAGGACGCGCCTTCAATCACCTTATAAATATCGGTATCATCAAACGGGAATTCGCTCAGCTGGTCGCCGCTTAGTAATTTCGCGGCACGCAAAAAGTTATCAACCCTGCCGTTGGCCTTGCATTGCGCCAGCACATAGGGAATGGTAATGTTGGCATTTACTTCCATTTTAGGTTCCCAGAAACTATCGTTCACATGTACCTGCGTAAAAGGCACGGGCTGTATGGGATAGTCTTTTTGCTGTGCATGAAGGCTACCGTCAAATAAAGCAAGGGAAAGTACTACCCCGCAAATAATTCTGAATGAAATTTTAGTCATTATCATACAATCTTCCTCTATAGACTATCAAAAACCTGATCCCCCTGGTGAGTAGCTAAGATAAATAAACAATATTATGATCGGAATAGTTGTTTTAAGGTTGAAGTGCGGGAACTCTTTATGCTGATCAGTTTAATTCAACATAAAAATCTTATTATCAATATATTATAAAAAAAGCTGCATCCTTAAATCGGGATACAGCTTTTTAAATTGGGTAAAATACTGTATTAATATGTTAATGGAGTGTTACTGAAAACATGATATTCACCTGGTGCAAGCGTCATGTTATACGGTAACGAAGTAACATTAATAGTTGTACCGTTGAAATTATCATACCACGAACCAGTTGAGGGGAGACTTATTGATGCCGATTGCGGTTTAACATCAAAATTACCCACTACTTCCACGTTATTTGTGCCTGCCGGATCGAGCAACTGGATAAATTTAACGGCGCCATTCAAACTATAGGTAAAAGTAGTCGTCGTAAAAACAGGGTTCTTTATTTTCATCCTGATCATCCGCGAATAAACCTGGTATAAATGGTGACGGTTAGGATCCGTTTGATAATTCCATAATATCGGTTTATCTCCCAACTTATCGTTTGGACTACTAATGGACGCATTTATAGATATATCGTAACCCAGCTCACCAAATTCCCAAACCATTTTAGGACCCGGAGAAGAAAACATGAATACAGCTCCCATTTCATCACGGGCAAGGCCTGTAGGGATATCTTTTACGCTATAGCTGCCCGAAGCGTTTCCATAAGCTTCATTTTTATATTGCAGCCTTTCCTGGTCGTGGCTTTCAAAATAAGCAATCAGGTTATAGGGAGCAGTAAATCCGTATTGGTCGTAAAACAAGCCCGAAATATCCCATGAGCCGCCGCTATCGTTATAGCTCATCAGGGCTTGTTCTCCCGGTGTACTCAGGTTAGTCCACATCATCATGCCCTGATCAGCCAAAACAGACTCCTCCTGGTTAACTGCAAAATATTCCAGTATCACATAAAATTTAGGGTCGATACTCTTCATATAATTATTGTACCCTTCCCAGATGGCAACCCGGCTGGCGTCATAAGCTGCCCAGGCGGCTTCGTCCGTAGTGCCGGAATTGGTTTGGGTAAACCCTTTGGCCTCGTCAAACCTGAAACCGTCTATCTTATATTCGGTCATCCAGTATTTCATTACATTTTCGGTGAAGTATTTTGTCGCTGCGCTTTCGTGGTTCATTTGATAGCCTACCGCATCGGGGTGCATATTTGTTTGATCCAGCCACGGGTTGTTGGCGGCAGGCTGATTACTTGCAGTGTTCCAATACATTTGCGCCAGAGGCGACGAGCCGAACTGGTCCTCCAGTACTATATCCTGTATAACGGCAATACCCTTTGCATGGCAGGCATCAACAAAGGCTTTATAAGCATTGGGCGTGCCATAATATTTATCAAGCGCAAACATATAATTACTGTTATAACCCCACGAGTCGTTTCCTTCAAACTCATTTATTGGCATCAGCTCAATAGCATTTACGCCCAGGTTAGCCATATAGCTCAGCGTATCGGTGAGGGTTTGATAGCTGTGAGTAGCCACAAAATCGCGCGGAAGTATTTCATATACCACCAGGTTTTTTGGATCAGCCCGTGTAAACGAGGTGGTTTTCCAGGTGTATGCAGGCGCACTATACCAAAATGTGCTCAGGATGCCTGTTTGCCCGCTCGGATACGCCTTTAAATTTGGATAAACACTTGAAGGTATGCTCGAATCGTAATTAGGGTCAAGTACTTTATGCGTATAAGGGTCGCCCACTTTCAAAGTACCATCTATAAGATATTGATAAGCATATTCTTTAGTTGCGTCGAGGTTATCCACCTGTACCCACCAGCGGGTACCATCCTTTGAATTCTGCATGGCGGTTGGTGTCCAGTTGTTAAACTCGCCTATTACAGCAACTGAGCTTTTTGATGGGGCGTACAGGTTAAATATAACCGATTTGCCACTATTAATAAAGGTAACTCCGTCCGTGGATCCGGTTGGCGGATCAACTCCATTTTGGTTTCCGGTAACGTTCCCGGAACCACCGCCAGAAGAAGGTGTTTTTTTGCATGCGGTAATACTAATCAATAATATACCGATGAGTAATAAGTACAAATTCTTAATGTTCATATATTTTATATAATTGGTTTCTTAGCTTAAACTGAATTTATTCATTTTCTGTATAGAGGACGAAAAATAAAATTCAGCCCTGTAACTATCAGCCTCAAAAAGAGATAACAGTTTCAAGCCTATAAAAGTATAGAATTATCTTTAGATTAATAAAGTATGGAAAAGAATTATTAAACGTTTTTCCTTTATAAGAAATCAACCCACAATTCCCGGTGACGAACGTTTTTTAAGAGGCTGTGCTATGGTAACAAATTCTGCACCTTGGCTCATAGCTTTCCTTTTCACCCAGCAGGATCTTGCTGCTATCCGGAACCAGCCTGTAGGAGTACATAGCCGGGTTGCCGCATCGCACACAAACCGCCTGTAGTTTTGTTACCGAATCGGCCATTGCCATAATTTGCGGCATAGGCCCAAATGGCTGTCCTTTAAAATCCATGTCGAGGCCCGCAACGATAACCCGCACCCCCCGGTTGGCTAAAACATTACAAACATCGGGCAATTCTGCATCAAAAAACTGAGCTTCATCAATGCCAACAACGTTAACATCACTGGCCAGGAGCAATATAGAAGAAGCATTTTCAACTGGGGTTGATGGAATTGAGTTGGAGTTATGTGAAACGAGGGCATTTTCAAGATAACGGGTATCGGCTTTCGGGCTAAATATTTCGACTTTCAACCTGGCAATGCGGGCCCGGTTCAAACGCCTGATCAGTTCCTCGGTTTTACCCGAAAACATGGAGCCACATACCACTTCAATACTCCCGCCAAGTTCACTCTTCCGCTTAAAAACATCTTCGTTGAAAACCATTTTTTGTATATTGTGATTTCACCGATTCGGATGTGATTTCACCGATTTACCTGTCATTTTAAACCTATCACTAATCTCCAGCCTCTAATCTCTGTCAACAAATATCAGAATTTAATCTTATTTTTGGATAGCATTTTCTAACATTGAGGCATGAAGCAAAAGGAAGTATTTAAAAAGATAGGTGGAATTATACAGGAGCTTAGTGATCAATACGAATACCTGAAAACGGTACCCGATGATTTGAACGACCTGGAACTTGAACTTTTTGTTGCTAACGCACATTTCCTGACAGATCACATCGAGGTTTTGTGTAAACTAAACCTGCAAAACCGACCCAAACGCACGGTTGAAAAACCTGAGAAGCCAGAAAAACCGGAGATCGCTTACGAACAAAAATTCTTTGAGCCTGTGGTTCAACAGATGAAGCACAATTCGGATAAGGCGGAAGAAAAAAATGGGAAGGATGCGTTAAAGGCGGCTGAAACAGAAAAGGAGCCTGCAGACAAAGCAACAGAAAAACCAAAAAAGGAGGTTATTAAACCGGTGGAGTCGGAAGTTTCTGACAATAACCAGGAAGAAGAATACAAATCTCCGGAAATTGATCTGACGCCGGCAAGTCCAGCAGATACTTACTCCTTCATCAGGGAAGAGCCTGAAACGATACGACATGAGTTGATCCTGGACGAATCTATGGACCTGGATGACGATGAGATGCTGGAAATTGAAAATGAGCCTGTAAAAGAAACCAAAAAAAGAAAATTCGTATCACCTGTTACGGAAGAGGCCATCCCTGAAAATACAGATACAAAACCGGAGGAGATCAAGCAAGAGCCTGCAGCAACTGCCCAGGCCACAGATGATGAAGTATTGACCATTAATCAAAAAATGTCTTCTCATTTGAATGATAAGGGTATAGGACACGCCGAACAGCTAAATATTAAACCGATAAGCGACATTAAACTGGCGATAACCCTGAATGACAAGTTGTTGTATGTTAAAGATTTGTTTAACGGCTATAACCTTGCCTACAGCGAAGCGATTGAAATACTTAACCGCTTTAACACTTTTGAGGAAGCCACCCGGTTTCTAAAAACCAATTATGTTACCAAAAATAACTGGGACAGCAAACCGACCACAACGGAAAAATTTTATGCGCTGCTGAAGAGACGGTATGCTTAGTTAGCAGTTGGCAATTTTCAGTTAGCAGTAAAAAACTGCAAACTGCGCACCGGCAACTGCAAACTTCCTAAACGATCCCCATCCGGTTCGAATCGAGCTTTACCAGCACAAAGATGAGCATGGTGAAATTTAACATGGAAGACCCTCCGTAGCTGATCATAGGCAAGGGGATGCCGATAACCGGCGCCAGGCCTATAGTCGTGGCAATATTGATCATCACATGGAAAAATATGATAGATGCTACACCGTAACCGTAAATTCGTGAAAACGGCGATCGCTGTCTTTCGGCCAAAAAAATAATCCTGAGTACTAAAAATAAATACAGGCCCAAAACCACTACCGAGCCGGCAAAACCCCACTCCTCGCCTACTGTACAGAAAATAAAATCGGTACTTTGGGCAGGTACAAACGAGTATTTGGTTTGTGTGCCATGTAAATAGCCCTTGCCCCAAAACTTACCCGACCCTATAGCAATTTTTGACTGGTTTACATTATAACCCTGTCCTCTCGGATCGTTTTTTATGCCTAACACAATATCAATACGTGCTTTTTGATGCGGCTGCAAAACATGGTTATAAATAAATTTGACAGAAAAGACAAAAGCAATACATATAACCAAACCGGTAAGTACAGTAACCACCAGGCGCCTGTTTTTCCGGAATAGCGCAATGACCAATAATGACAATCCCGAAATTGCTGCAACGACATATAAAGGCGTAAATAATATTGAAGTAAGGAAAAGTATAATAAACAAAGCGCTGATGACCAGGAAATATGGTGAAAGACCTTCGCGGTACAAGACAAAGATCAAGGAATAAAATACGAGGGTAGAACCCATATCCGGTTGCAGCAGGATAAGTACCATGGGCACCCCAATGATAGCGCCTGCTGTTAAAAACGAGCGCCACTCTGTTATTCTTACGTTGGTTGCGCTTAGGTAACGTGCAAGCAGCAGGCAGGTAGTAAACTTTGCAAACTCAGATGGTTGCAGCTTAAACCCGCCGCCTAATGAGATCCACGCGGCATTACCGCCTACGCTGCGCCCTACAACCAACACCAGCAATAACAGTAAAATTGTTATACCATAAAATCCCGGCGCCAGGGCAGTTATAAAGCGGCTTTCGAGCAGTAGGATCACAATACCAATTACCAGGGATATTACAATGTACAATAACTGTTTGCTGTAATCAGTTTTAAAATCTAATATGCCGGGATGGCGCTCGTCATAAACAGCAGAATGAATATTGAACCAACCAATAGTACAAAGGGCCAGGTAAATGAATACGGTTACCCAGTCAACATTAAAAAAGAAACTTCGCTGGTTATTCATCTTTTTTATGCATTGGTTGAGCGGCTAAAAACCGCGTTGACGAATCTTTTTTATTTTTTGCAGATGCACTTTTTGCTCCTTTAAGCTTCCTGTTTATTGAATCCTGCAATTTTTTCCTGATGCTGTCTGCTTTCAGCATTTTTCTTCTGTTAAAACCACTGCTATGCAGATAGGTAGCAGAATCAGGTAAACGGGTGGCATTCGCAAAATAATCCACTGTTATGCCCGATTCACGCTGGCTGATACTTCCCTTTAAATATTTTTCAACTATAAAGCTGGCAATTGGCGCCGCCCAATGCGCACCCTCGCCCGAATTTTCAACCACTACCGCAATAGCTATTTTAGGATGGTCGCGTGGTGCAAAAGCAACAAATACCGAGTGCGATTCGCCATGAGGGTTTTGCGCCGTTCCTGTTTTTCCGCACATCACAATACCAGGTATTTTCGACCTGATGGCTGTTCCACGTTCAACCACTGCCTCCATCCCGTTGATCACCGGTTCAAAGTATTGCGAATCAATCCCGACATAATTCCTTTCGGTATATTCTTTCTTAATAATATTTTGTTCGCCTATCGCTTTAATTAAATGCGGCTTATAATAATAGCCATGATTGGCTATGGTACATTCAAGATTAGCCAGTTGCAGCGGGGTGGCAAGCAGCTCGCCCTGGCCAATGGCTAAAGAAATAATGGTACTGGAACGCCAGCCTCCTTTTTTGTACACATTATCATAGTGCAGCGGCGTAGGTACATTGCCTCTACTTTCGCCGGGCATATCCAAACCAAGCCTGGCGCCCAATCCAAATTTCTCCACATTATCGCGCCAGCTGGCAAATGTAGCGTCGGTTTTCTTACCCCCGTTGCGGTCCATGATCTTTTGAAAAACCATTGAAAAATAGCCATTGCACGAAAGTGCAACGGCACTGCTTAAGTTAACAAGGCCATGTGCCTCGCCATTATTACAGGGGATTTTCCTGTTTCCGGCCTTATAGTATCCGGGGCAATAATAAGTTGTATTGGGGTCAATAATACCCCCCTGTAAGGCAATTAGCGCACTTAACGGTTTAAAGGATGACCCCGGCGGATATTTTGCCTGGATGGGCCTGATAAAAAATGGATCAAACGGATCTTTGTAAATTTTAGCGGCATTGTTACCGCGTTCGCGGCCAACCATAAGGTTAGGGTCATAAGTAGGGCTGCTCACGTAACACAGTATCTCGCCGGTTGAAGGTTCAATGGCTACTATGCTTCCCAGCTTATTTTTCATCAGCTTTTCGCCCAGTTTTTGAATGTCTACATCCAATGACGAAGTTAAACGCTGACCAGCTACTGCAGCCGTGTCAAACATACCATTGGCATAGCGCCCCTTTTGTTTGTTACGCGAATCGACAAGGAGGTTTTCGACACCGCGCTGCCCCCTCAAAACCGCTTCGTACGATTTTTCAACCCCTGTAATTCCGATGTAGTCGCCAGGATGGTAATACCCGTTTGAACGTTTGATTTCCCTGTCCTGGACTTCGCCGATATAACCCAGGAATTGTGCCGCAACTGAATCAGGATAGGTTCGCAAATATCGGGTTGACGAATAAAAACCAGGAAACTCGGAAAGCCGCTCCTGCAATGAAGCATAAGTGGTTACAGGGATTTGTTTTTCAAAAACTGATGGCAAATAGGGTGAATATTTTACGGCCTTTACCCATTGTTTATCATACTCTTGCCGGTCAATCCCCAATAATTTGCAAAATTCAACCGTGTCAAATGGTTTTACCTGTTTAGGAGTCACCATAATATCGTAAAAAGGGACATTTTGAACCAGGATCTTTCCGTTACGATCTAAAATCGGACCGCGGGCAGGGTTATGGATAACCTGGCGGCGAACGTTATTGCTGGCATAAATGGCATAGCGGGGATCGATAACCTGGATATAAAATAGTCTGGCTAAAAGGATGATGATGATGGTTAAAAAAATCCCGGTAATTACATACCTCCGCTCAAAAAAACTATTCATTTCCGCTCTTTCCTTCTGAAAAATATTAAACCCGTAATTAAGATCAAAAATACTGTAAATACTGAACTGAGTAAGAAGCGGCCTAATATATATTGCAACCCGGAAAAGCTAAAAGACTCGATAAGGAAAAGAAAAAAATGGTGTACCAGGGTTAGCGTTATCACATAGGTAGAAAACCACCTGAAACCTTTATTGCTCATAGTTGGTTCCGGTTCATTGTCAAAACCATCTTTCTGAACGGTAACGCTTATAAACAGGATGCGCACTAAAGCCAATATCACACAGGCCGCGGCATGCAGGCCCGGTGTATCATAAAATGCGTCAATAGTGAGCCCCGTAATAAATGCCAATGCAAACAGCAACACATTCGGTATCTCAAACGGAAGTAACAGGATAAATAAAATATAAAGGTATGGTGTGGATAAATTATACAGGGTCATGTTTTTCAAAAGAAAAACCTGTATAAAAATCAAAACAATAAACCTTAGCAGGTTAATAAAAATGCTTCTACTCATCCTTTTTTTGCTGGGCTTCCAGCGCTTCCTGTTCTTTGGAAAATTTATTAACTACCACATCTACATATTCCAGTTTACTGAAATCAACTGACAGGGCTACTTCCATATTTAATGAATACCCCCCGCCTTTGGTATGAAGGCTGCTTATTTTACCAATCGGCACACCAACAGGAAAAAGGGAATAGCCCGATGTTACTACCCACTCGCCAACTTTGGGACGGGCGTTATTTGATACATCTTTTAAAATACCTTTATGCGGATTCATATCATCACTCCACTCTATATCACCGATTTCCTTATTGTCTGCCAACATAGCGCTAAACTGCGAATCCTTGTGTAACAACGACTGAACCAAAGAAAAATGGTCAGACACGAATACCACTTTCCCGACAATACCTTTATTGCAGATAACCCCCATACCTTTTACGATACCCTGCTTGCTGCCTTTGTTAATAGTAAGATAATTATTGTTACGGTTAACTGAATTGTTGATTACCCTGGCTACAATGTAATCATACTGCTGTTTATAAACCGTATCCGCAACTTTGTGTTTAGTAATGGTATCGACATAAAAAGAAGACTTCAATGTGTTGCGCAAATGTGCATTTTCCCGCGCCAGGCTGTCATTAACCTCTTTTAAGGAGAGATAACCGTAAAATTCGTCAGCCTTGGCATACAAACCTCCCGTTACATTGTTAGCCGAATTGATAAATTCAGCCCGCTGAAAGGAATTATTTTTTACGTAGATAATAAGCGCTGTAACCTCAAAAATAAGGAACAAAAAAAATGCGTTGTACTTACTGATGAAGATCCAGAGGTTACGCATGGTTAGAGATTAGTTGATTGTGAGTAGTGAATGGTGAGTAGTGAGTGGTTAGTCAGGCGGCACACTACTCACCATTCACCACTCACTACCCTATTGCATTAAAAATTTAAAATTACCGATGTTTTTGAGCGCTGTTCCGGTACCGCGTACTACGGCGCGTAGCGGATCTTCGGCCACGTGAACCGGCAGTTTGGTTTTTGCGGCAATCCGTTTGTCCAGGCCGCGCAGTAAGGCGCCACCACCGGTTAAATAGATCCCGGTTTGATAAATATCCGCTGACAATTCGGGCGGGGTAATTTCCAGCGCTTTTAATATCGCTTCCTCAATTTTTGAGATGGATTTATCCAAACAATGTGCAATCTCTGAATAGGAGAGCATGATCTGTTTCGGTACGCCAGTCATCAGGTCGCGGCCCTGCACAGCGAAGTCTGCCGGTGGATCAGCCAGTTCAGGCAAAGCCGCGCCAACTTCAATTTTAACTTTTTCGGCAGTACGGTCGCCAATCATAATGTTATGCTGGCGGCGGATATATTGTACGATATCTGAGTCGAAGTTATCACCGGCTACACGGATGGATTGATCACAAACGATACCCGATAGGGCGATTACCGCAATCTCGGTTGTACCACCGCCAATATCAATGATCATGTTGCCCATTGGCTCTTCCACATCAATACCTATACCTACGGCTGCCGCCATTGGCTCATGAATCAGGTAAACTTCTTTGGCGCCGGCAATTTCAGCCGAGTCACGCACGGCGCGTTTTTCTACTTCGGTAATTCCTGATGGAATACAGATCACCATACGTAAAGACGGGAAAAACCATCCTTTGCCCTGGTTGATCATTTTGATCATCCCGCGGATCATGTGCTCAGCCGCGTTAAAATCGGCAATCACACCATCTTTCAGCGGGCGAACCGTACGGATATTATCGTGCGTTTTACCTTCCATCTGCATGGCTTGCCTGCCGATGGCAATTACTTTATTGGTTGTTCTGTCGAATGCTACTATCG
>Ga0206938_1025_pt1 | contig 45875 bp, 52 predicted proteins | sample Alteio_BWOrgHeat_12_FD_152918 | JGI IMG/M metagenome (GOLD analysis project Ga0206938, IMG submission 152918) | Enriched cells from forest soil in Barre Woods Harvard Forest LTER site, Petersham, Massachusetts, United States -... | ecosystem: Environmental > Terrestrial > Soil > Temperate forest >... | reverse complement strand
ATTCTCTGCGAGGAAAAATACTCTTAATAATAGGCGCGGGTGGTGCGATTAGAGGTATATTACAACCCTTATTAGCTGAATCTCCCGCCAAGGTAATCATTGTTAACAGAACGATCGACAATGCCCGTCAACTTATCAATGAATTTGCCGCTTATGGTCCTATTACTTATTGCAATTTTAAAGAATTAAATCATCTTAAAGTAGATGCAATCATTGATGGTACTTCGTTTAATTCGAATATACTTTTACCCTCTTCATTAAGCCTATCAGAAAACAGCTTATGTTATGATCTTAAATATGGTGATTATTCAACTTCTTTTATAGAATGGGCAAAAGCTAAAAACAGCAATATTATTACAGATGGATTAGGCATGCTGATAGAACAAGCAGCTGAATCTTTTTTTATCTGGACGGGTCGTAAACCCAATACTCAACCTATGATAAAATTAGCAAGAGAGATCTTTTAATTTTTTCCCATCACTTTCTGAAATTCACTCTCTTTCATTTTCACCACTAACCCCCATCCCCCGCTTGGTTTTATCTCTTCTGAAACCACCACCCCCAATTCATACAACTTCGCACGTAACCGCGCCTGATCTGGTGTTAAATCTAAAGAATATTGCTGATTATTCTTAGCTAAAAACTCACCGATAGCCGTTTGTAACTCTGCGAGTCCTAACCCTTGTTCCGCAGAAAGAAACACACGAACAATCGTGTTTTCTTCATCTCTATCCATTCGTGGAAGCAGATTTTTTTCTAAATCAATTTTATTAAAAACTAATAATTGCGGTACTTCGGTAGCACCTATCGTTTTTAATACAGCATCCACTTGCTCCATATTTTCTTGCTTTCTTTCATCATGAACATCAACCACATGCAGCAATAAATCTGCTTCACTGACTTCTTCTAAGGTAGCATGAAACGCTTCGACTAAATCATGAGGTAAATGACGAATAAAACCTACGGTATCCGCTAAAATAATAGGGCCTAGTTGCGGGAGATTAATACGACGTAAGGTAGGATCCAAGGTAGCAAATAATCGATTCGCAACATACACTTCAGCGCCAGTTAATCGATTAAATAAAGTTGATTTGCCTGCGTTAGTATAACCGACCAATGCAACCGTAGGAATGACCGCACGGCGCCTAGCACGACGCCCTTGGGCACGCTGTTTACGAACTTTAACTAAACGCTTATCAATAAATTGAATACGGTTTCGAATTAATCGCCTATCCGTTTCTAGCTGGGTTTCACCTGGTCCCCGCAAACCAATTCCCCCTCGCTGACGCTCTAAATGGGTCCAACCACGGATTAAACGAGTTGATAAATGCTTCAATAAGGCTAATTCGACTTGTAATTTACCCTCAAAACTTCGCGCTCGCTGGGCAAAAATATCTAAAATTAATCCCGTACGATCTAATACACGACATTGAAATAAACGCTCTAAATTGCGTTCTTGGGCAGGCGTTAAAGCATGATTAAATAAGACTAACGTTGCTTTGTTTGCCTGAACGCTAGCTTGAATTTCTGTTGCTTTGCCACTCCCTACGAAATACTTTGATTCGGGTGTTTGGCGAACACCGGTGATAACTGCAACCGCTTCTGCTCCAGCCGAAGATGCAAGCTCCTTAAATTCCGCCAAATCTTCTTGCATTCCGCCAATGGGAAAATAAACATGGACAAGAACAGTGCGCTCACGACTGGAGGAAGGGTCATCAGAATTAATAACAAAATCTCCGCAAAAACCCGTTGATTACAAAAATCAACGGGTTAACTATTTTATTCAGAGGGTTCTTCTTTGTCTGCAGACCGATTTCCAGTGTTATTACTCGCATTACCCGTATGGTGATATTCTAATGGCGATGACACATTACGAGAAGGTACGACAGTTGAGATAGCATGTTTATATACCATTTGACTAACGGTATTCTTGAGTAAAACAACGAATTGATCAAATGCTTCAACCAACCCTTGTAACTTAATACCATTAACTAAATAAATCGAAACAGGAATCTTTTCCTTGCGTAAGGTGTTTAAGAAAGGATCTTGTAGTGATGGCCCTTTTGTCATACTGTTAATACTCCATTTTATTCATTCTTAATTCCACAAAATCAGATATTTGCGGGTTTATCTGCAAATTTAATATAATCAACGCGTTGAGGATACTCTAAACTCTATTTTTCAGCAAGAACTTCTTACAAAAAATCAAAAGAGTACCAAACTAACGAGAGATTTGCGTAAAATATAAATTTTAATTACTATATAGCGTACAAACATTGCATTTCTGAAGCAATTTCTTTTAAAGACATGCCAATTAACGCAGAAGATAACTTATGACATCTAATCGCTCTCTTTCACGCCTGTGTGTTATTTGCGGTATAGAAAAACCTTTGTCCGCTTTTTTATATTTTACTGGAATGGCAGGCGTTCATTCCGATGTTTGCTTTAGCTGCCAAGGGAAAACGGCTCCTCACCTAAACAACAACGAAGAAAGCTCCGGCTCAGGAGGATCCGATTTATTACGTATAGGCACTAAAGAAAAAGTATTCATTGAACAAGAAAAAAAACGTATTATTGAAACTATCGAAGAGACTCAACAAGAAGAAAAGAAAAAACGCGAGGAGTTAGAAGAAAAAATAATTAATGAGAAAGAAACCAAACAAAAGCTCGATAAAGAACATCGCACTTCTTTTTTGGACTCCAAACCACGGGCCGAACTTGTTGGAATAAAAATATCGACTCTTGCCAGAAAAAACCCTCTCTCTGCTCAACCTACTTTACCTATTACAGGTGAAACGCCAGCGACTTCCCGTGCTTTGGAAAAAATAGCAACCTCCGACCCAAATGACAAAGCTGGAGAAATAACCGATCCTAATAAAGCATTTTTAGAAACGCCACTCAATGAAATCCAACGATATCCTGGATTAGACTTTTTAAAATTTAAGCGTTGGCTAGGAAGCGGTGCCGCCGCTACCCCTCTCATGAAAAAATTAGAAAGCTTATATGGAAAAACGGCAGGCAAGACAGATAATCCTGCTCAGAATACGCCAGAAAAAAAAGAAGATCCTCTATTAAGCTACCCAACTAATGCGTGGGGAAGAAAAAAATAACGCGTTAGATTTTTATGATTTTTTTTATTAATTCTTTTTCTTCATTCAAAACATATTCTTGATCATTATGAAATAAAGAATGGAATTTGTTGAAATGCAACGTTTTTTCTTTAATTTTAACGACTGGATTACCCAAACTATCTTTTAATAACCCTTGCTCCGCTGAATGGAGAACATTATTTCTGTGGATGGCAATTGAAAAATAAGCATGCTGGACTTTATTGCTTTTGGATCTTAATAGCGCTTCTACATGCGCTTTTTCTACATAAATCGGTCGATTAATATTATATTCATATAAAAGATTGGGGGTTAGCATGCTTTGCCAACTCCGCAACGTAATCCCTTGAGCATTAAAAAGATAAACATAAACAATAATCTCTTCTTCGTTTTTTTCATTATTTTTTTCATCAGACGTGATTTTTAACACAGCAGGGGTATTTGATATATCTTCTTCTAAACGTTTTAATAAAGCATGCAAACGATCGCGAATAAAACGAAATTTTTCTCCGACTTGATATTTTTCCCTGAATTCTTGATCGCGCTGAATAGCATCACGCACTACTTGAATTAATTTACTCTGTGGATCATTTTTTTTATCCATCGCCGTATCATCCTATCCCATGGGTTAAGGACGTTGTTGTGCAGAACGGATCAGTAACAAATCTTCCATATGATGGCTAATTTTTTCTAACTCTTTGGACATTTCACTTAAATAATTTATTGTATTCATTGACTTATTTTCTTTTCCTGGAGGAGCCGCATTTTGCAACCCCATAGCCAAATTATGCGCTTGCGTCGCAAGAGCATGAAATACATTTTTTATCAAATAGATATCTGAAACTACCATACCCCTCTCCCTCGCTTTATCCATTTATATTTTTTTATGTAATTTAATTAAATTATAGCACCTTCTCGATAAGATAGCGTTTTAATGAAACTAATGAAACTTAAGGAGAAACTGCTCCAAGCGATTGATCTCTCTCTTTATTTTGTTCAATAAGGTAATCGCGACGCTGAAGATAAGCATCCCGCACAAAAACATATTTATCTAATGCGGCTTTTTCCATTACGGATTGAAAACGCAATAACTCTGCGCGCTTAGCGACCACTCCGAAACCATATATTTCATACCGAGTTGAAACGGGTTCTATATAAGGATACAGGGTTAAATATTGATAATTGACCGGCCAAGCTAGCGCGTCTCGTACTGTCATCGGCCCAATAAAAGGAAGTACTAAATAATTAGAATGAATATATCCCCAGTGAGCAAAGGTTAAACCTAGATCTTGATTATTAGATAACAACCCTAAAGGAGAAGCCACATCCATCAAGCCGAGAACACCTACGGTACTATTAATCGCTAATCGCCATGTATCGCTGGTTGCTTGGTAGAAATGACCTTGTAATAGATCATTTGCAATAGTTGGTATATTATTAACATTATTAAAAAAATTATTAATTCCTTTTCTTAAGGGTTCTGGCATAACTTTATTGTAAAAGAGTGCGACTGGTTTTAAAATCCAGCTATCAAATTTTTCATTAAAGTTAAACATGAGGCGATTAAATGATTCATAAGGATCCTTAGAATCTAATGCCTGAGAATCTAATGATTGGACGGAAGCATCTTCCGCCTCCACAAAAGCAGGATAAATGAGCCCTATCGATACTATAAAGCTGGCAATGATAGCAACCAAACATTTATTCTGTTTTTCCATCATTCCTAATCCACCTCGGGCGTCTTTCGTTATTAAGATTATATTATTATGTATAGTTTACACTACAGCTTCATTATTCCGACTAAAATTTATCCGCAAATTATGAGTATACACTATGTTTAAACCAAAACACTCTCCTCTTGCTTTAATTATTCTCGATGGCTGGGGCTATCGCGAAAATCCTCACTTTAATGCGATTGCTTTAGCGAAAAAGCCAACATGGGATTATTTATGGAAACATTACCCCCATACCCTGATTTCGGGTTCTGGCCGTTGCGTCGGTCTTCCAGAAGGGCAAATGGGAAATTCAGAAGTCGGTCATTTGACAATGGGGGCAGGTCGATTGGTACAACAAGATTTAACTCGTATTGATGATGCCATTCAGAATGGGCAATTTTTCTCTCATCCCTTATTATTAGAAACATTTAAGCGCGCTCGAGAAACAAATAAAGCCGTTCATATATTAGGATTACTTTCTCCGGGAGGAGTTCACTCAGAGGAAAAACAAATTCATGCTTTAATTAAATACGCTGCGCAACAACGGGTCCAGCAAGTCTATATCCATGCTTTTCTCGATGGACGAGATACCCCGCCCCGCAGTGCAGAAGCCTCACTGCGTGCATTGATGGAACACTGTCAACAAGTACAATGTGGCAAAATTGCTTCTCTTATCGGCCGATATTATGCGATGGATCGTGATAATCGATGGGAACGAGTGGCAAAAGCCTATCAGTTAATCGTCCAAGGAAAAGCAGATTATGAAGCGCCCACACCGTTAGCGGGATTACAGGCAGCCTATGATCGAGGTGAAAATGATGAATTTATCAAATCCACTTGTATTCATTCCCCTTCTGAACCTGCCATTACAATGAAAGAAGGCGACACCGTCATTTTCATGAACTTTCGTGCCGACCGCGCACGAGAACTTACACGAGCATTGATAGAAACAAACTTTCAAGGTTTTGCCAGAGAAGTATGGCCCAAACTACATCTCCTGACCTTGACCCAATACGATGCCACGTTCAAAGTACCTGTTATTTTTACCCCCACTCAACTTAATAATAATTTGGGGGAATATATAAGCCAGCTCGGTTTACGGCAATTGCGTATTGCAGAAACTGAAAAATATGCCCATGTTACCTTTTTCTTTAATGGAGGTATTGAACAACCGTATCCTGGCGAAGAACGCATTCTTATTCCTTCCCCTAAAGTTGCCACATATGATTTAAAACCCGAAATGAGTGCTCATGAATTAGCTGATCGCTTAGTGGCAGAAATCAAACGTCAAGCCCACGAAGTCATTATTTGCAATTTTGCCAATCCTGACATGGTAGGACATACGGGTAATCTCCCTGCCACCATTAAAGCCATTGAAACAATTGATCAATGTTTAGGCAAAATTATCGCGGCTTTAAAAGAAGTCGGTGGAGAAGCTTTAATTACGGCCGATCACGGAAATGCAGAAATGTTATTTGATGAAACAACTCAGCAACCTCATACTGCACATACCATAGAATTGGTTCCTCTATTATATGTAGGGCGTCTAGCTAATATATTGAAAAATGGAAAATTATCCGATATCGCTCCTACTTTGTTGTATTTACTTGATATTGATCAACCACCCGAAATGACGGGGAAACCCTTACTCGAAATAGGCAACTCCTAGTGTTCCACTCCCCTGGACTCCTGATATCGTAATTTAACGAGCAGACAAAAAATAGAGGGGCCATCTGGGCCCCTTTAATATCTCAAAATGATTAACTTTTATTTATTTTGAGCGGCCCTTTGTTTCATTAAAAGATATGGAATCTACTATGAAACGTTATCATCGATTTGCATTAGTTAGCTTAGTGGCTTTATTCCTAAGTACGATAGCAACACCTACGTTAGCGTTTATAGAACAGGATCCCGATCCAACCACCACTCCCTTGGAAACAACCTCAAAAGCGAATAACTTACAAGAATCCGATATTGACCGTTTTTCGACGGCCATCGCGCAAATTAAAGACTTTTATGTGCAACCGATCAGCGATAAAAAATTATTAGAAGATGCCATTCGCGGCATGTTAAGTGGGTTAGATCCGCATTCTGAATATTTGGATGAAGATGCTTATAAAACATTATTAATGACCACCACCGGTGAATTTGGTGGATTAGGTATTGAAGTTTCAGGTGAATATGGCGTCTTAAAAGTCATTAGCCCAATTGATGATACCCCTGCTGCACATGCCGGGATCAAATCCGGGGATTATATTGTAGCTATCGATGGAAAATTGGTTAATGAAATGTCATTACATGAGGCCGTTGACGCCATGCGAGGTAAACAAGGAACAATGGTCAACTTAACTATTATTCGAAAAGATGAAAAAAAACCGCTTAGCTTTAAATTAACCCGCGCCATTATTCACATTGATAGTGTAAAAAGTAAGTTATTAGACCCTGACATCGGTTATATCCGACTCAGCGAATTCCAAGAACCCACCGCTAAGTTAATGATCTCTGCCATTGAAAAATTAAAAAAAGACGCACATGGTAACTTACAAGGATTGATTTTAGATTTGCGTAACAATCCAGGTGGCTTATTAGAAAGCGCAGCCCAAGTCGTCGATGTTTTCTTGGATAGCAAAAAACTTTCTAGCTACGATAAATTAATCGTGTACACTGAAGGCCGCTTACCCAATGCCCAATTTAAAGCTCGCGCTGATAAAACCGATATATTAAATAATGTACCAATGATTGTATTAATTAATTCCGGTTCCGCCTCCGCCTCTGAAATTGTTGCAGGCGCGTTGCAAGATTATCATCGAGCCGTCGTTGTAGGTACAACTAGCTTTGGCAAAGGATCCGTTCAAACCGTCTTACCTTTAGATGATACCCACGCCATTAAATTAACCACCGCTTTATATCACACGCCATCGGGTCGTGTAATCCAAAATAAAGGAATTACGCCGGATATTACGATTGAAGATCTCAAATTAACGGTGGATAAAGATACGACAGATAGTGACATGATCAAACCCATTCGCGAATTTGATTTAAAAAATCACTTACCGAATAAAACGGCAAAAGCATCGACGCAACCCGATGATAATGCCCCTGATAATGCTGAATTGGCGCAAACCGATTTTCAATTATATGAAGCACTAAAAATTATCAAGACAATGAATATTGTGGATGAACACGTCGTTGCTAATCGTCAACCTTCATCTAAATAGATGGCAGTATCATAATCGCATCGATTTCCACTTTGGCGTCTTTAGGTAAAGCTAAGACGCCAATGGTGGTTCTAGCAGGATAAGGTGAAACAAAATACTGCGCCATTAATTCATTCAGCGTACCCATATGAGAAAGATCGAGTAAATACACATTTAATCTCACAATTGCACTTAAATCCCCTCCCGCTGCCTTCGCCACCGTGCGTAAATTATCAAACACTTGCATCATCTGCGCCTTGATGTCCCCTTTCACTAAGAGTAACGTTGCTGGATCCATAGGGAGTTGGCCTGACAAATAAACAATATTATTTATTTTAATGGCTTGAGAATAACAGCCGTTGGGAAGGGGTGCTTTATCCGTTTGGATGACTTGTTTCATTTAAGCTAATCTCCTATTTATTATTAATAATCTTCCACGCTGAAGCAGGACAAAACAAACACTTTACGATACCACTCTAGAAAAACAATTTAAATCACCCATAGCAACTGACTTTTCTTTTACTGCGTTCTTAAGTATATTAGTTTTTTTACAGGAAAAACATATGAACAAAAATTACTTTTTATCTTATTTTTTATTCTTACTTTGCTTTTTGTTTGCTCAAGCGGGTTATACTCACGAGCCCACTAATTTAGCCATCGCTAAAAAACATCTCATTCAATATCACGATTCGGGTGAGTATCAAAAAGACCAAGCAAAAGTCGCACAAAAAGCCATGGAATACTTAAAAACCCGCCTAGATATGAATAAGAAAAAACCCTCAGGAAAAAAATTAGCCCTTGTTGTCGATATCGATGAAACGGCTTTATCGAATTACCCTAGCATGCTGCGTCTGGGTTTTGGTGGAACATTAGAAGAAATTATTGCTGATGAAAATAACGGCAAAGATAGAGTAATCCCTTCTGTTTTAAGCCTCTATCGATATGCAAAAGAAAATCATGTTGCGATATTTTTCATTACTGCACGCGGAGAAAGTGCACGCGCCGCGACCGAAGAAAACCTTCGTGCCGCAGGCTATGAAAATTGGGATGGGCTCTCTTTCAAACCCAACAATTATGCAGAAAAATCATTTTCTCCTTACAAAATTAAAGCACGCGAAGAAATCGAAAAACAAGGTTATGATATTGTGTTAAACATTGGCGATCAGTATAGTGATTTAATTGGAAAACACGCTGATAAAACGTTTAAGCTTCCTAATCCTTATTATTTTACGCCTTAGAAATTGATTGGGTGGATTCTGATGGATCCACCAATCTAGTGTAATCATTGAAAATTCCGTTTTTAAATAATCAAGCTGGTTAGATCAGAAATGAAGAAAATACCGATAAGAATATCGCTCTCTTAATGGATTCTTAAGTCTTGGCAGGGAGTAATATGATCAATTTAATCGCTATGGAGAGGGTGCAAATGTTTAGGTCTGATAAAGAAGAAAAGATATCTGTAATAGTTAAAAAGCCGCAATCAAAAATGGTAAAACATCAGGTAGCCGATGCGGATAGCCAGAAACTTCCCAAACAATGGGTAGCCGCAGGCTCAGATTATATTAAACTGGTTGCTGGTTTTCTTGATAATAAAGCTGCAGCTCACCTCACCCAAACGTGTCACTTTTTGTATCACAAGACAAACGATGCTCTCGATGTAGGTAAACTGGCGCATTATACTGTTGTGGAACTTAATGAAGATAAAGTCATTGCTATGTTGACTCTCGAGCCAACACTAGTGAATGCTGTCATTAGCGATTTAATCCGTCGTACAAATCGAGCCAATCCGAGTTATCGTGTTTACCACTTGCAAACAGATAGACATAATATTGTGACAGACAGAAGTTTCCTTATGAATCATTGTTGGAGATTATTTCAGAATGGTTTCCCGCCTACGCGGGAATGGCAAAAAATAGTCTATTTCAAACTGTTACAGAATAGCTTAGACCATACTAACGTTAGATAGGAAATAAAAAGGCTCCTATAGAGCCCTTTTTTATTTTTATCATTTATATTATGTCGGTCCTAGTTTAAGATAAGTTCTATTATTTACCTCGTCTTTTTTAGCCACATCAGGAAATGCATCTTTAAAATTACTCATGGCAGATTTAAATAATTTTTCGGTCTGCTTAAAAGTTGTATAGAGAGCTGCCGGCGCCAATGGAGCAAGGGCTCCTCCTGTCACATAGATAGCAACAGCAGTGAGAGCGAGGCCTACCGCTGCTACAGCAATAGCGGCCGAGGCAGCAGCCAACCCTTTACAGAAGCTTTTAAATTTACTCAGTGTACCCATAGAATTATTCTCCTCATCGCAATATCATTATTATTGATCTTGGCAAATTCGATCTAATTCCGCTGCTTTTTTTTCTAAATCGCTAACAGCATCAACTAATTCAGTATTTTTATTTAAAAAAGACTCTAAACTCAGTGATTGTAATAAGTTTTTATTTTCTTGAATTTTTATATTAAGAACATCTAAAGCCAGCTTCGTATTCATGATTGCTTTATCAATTTGATCAATTGGAGAAGACTGGAGTTTTAATAGCGCTGTTGTTAATTGCCGCATTTCGGGTAAAACCGGTTTGGTGTTAAGTAAATCAGCAAATTCACTTGCTACTTTTCTCAATAATCCAGAATGCTCATCCAATTTTTTGAAAAGTATTTGATCAGTATTCATGGTTTTTAACTCCTCAGGATTCTTATTCTGAGTATAATGCAAAATTAAAATTTATTGCTGACTTCAAAGAAATCTCTAAGCTGTTGATTTAAAATTTTATTTTGAGTTATAAAATGCAATTTGACCCTCGCATAAGGTCAGCACAACATTAAGCTTTTCATCCAATACCACCACATCGGCATCTTTTTTTTCCTCAAGACTTCCTTTTTGCTGGAAAATATTGAGCAATTTTGCGGGATTTTCTGATCCCATTTTTACTGCAGTTGCTAAATCACATCCGGTAAATTGTTGCATATTCTGCACCGCTTTAGAGAGCGTTAACACACTCCCTGCCAATGTTCCATCTGCCAAACGAGCCACGTTATTTTTTACGTCTACCATTTGGCCACCCAGCTCATACTGCCCAGCGCCTAAACAGGTTGCTCTCATCGCATCAGTGACTAAGATAATTTTATTTTTATCTTTTAATTTAAAAACCAAATTCACAATAGCAGGATGTAAATGTACGCCATCAACAATCAATTCGGTATACACTTCGGGCGATAATAAAGCAGCAACAACAGGACCGGGTTCGCGTTGATGAATGGCTCGCATTGCATTAAAAAGATGAGTGACATAATGACATCCTGCTTCAATGGCACTCACGGTTTCATCAAACGTTGCATTGGTATGACCTAAGGCAGGAATAATGGCTTCTTGTTTAAGAAACTGAATAAATTCTTTGCTATGAGGAAGCTCAGGTGCAAATGTAATGAGCTTAATGATTTTTTCTCCGAGCGCCTGCCACTTTTTAACTAATTCAAATGAAGGCAATAAAAGAGCTGATGCCGACTGAGCACCGATTTTGCTAGGCGAAATAAAAGGTCCTTCTAAATGAACCCCAAGAAGTCGAGCGCCCGGCGAGGGATTGGAATGATACATTTGAATAGCAGCTAATGCTTGTTCAATTTTTTCCTGAGGTGCTGTCATCGTTGTCGCTAAAAATGCAGTCGTACCTTCTCGCGGAAGAAGTGTACTGATCCCTGCCAACGCAGCGGGTGTTGCATCCATCACATCATGGCCACCCGCACCATGAATATGCAAGTCAATTAAACCGGGGATGACATGATAAGTCGAAGGAAAATGCCATTGTTTAGCTTTTGGAAAATGTTTTGCTAATCCTTTTTCACCAATCGCATGAATCACGCCTTGGCGAATCACCATTTCCCCTTCGACGATCACATGGTGCGGCAAATAAAGAGTCGCGCCAGAAAGAATAAACGTATTATTTCGCATAGGCACTGACGTGTTGACGAATCATGAATAAGGCACCTTGACTTGCATCTGCTTTGCGCGCGACCAAACGGGAACGTAAACTTTGGCTTAACCACGATTCGAGAAAAGGTGCAATCCCACCAAATAAGCAACAAGGTAAATCATTTTCCCCCGCTTGTAACTTATGCAATCCCTGGCCAATTTTATCGACCGCTTGCGCCGCTTTTTTCATTAAGCGTACCGCTGCTATTTCTTCACGCTGGCTATGGTTAATCACTAAAGGGGCTAAACGAGCAAATTCACTTGAATTAGCTCGGTTTGCCCAACTGACAAAATAATCTAAATCATTTTTAAAAAAATCAAAAATATCTTCCACTAAAGGGGATTTTTCTGTGCGATGGTCTAACCATTGAAAAGCTAAACGGGTGGCTTCCATTCCCAACCATGCTCCGCCACCTTCATCATCATGCGGAAAACCCCACCCTCCAATTTTAACGTCTTTTCCTGCTTCGATTTGATAGCCTACAACACCTGTTCCTACAATGATAATCGCGCCATCTCCTCCACCATGTGCCCCTTGGCAAGCCACATGCGCATCAGATACGGCCTTTAACGTCGTAAAAGGATGAGGAATGTTAATAAACGTTTGGAATGCTTCTGTGACTTCGCATCCTGCAAGTCCCAAGCCTGCATGGAAACGATAGGTTTTGTCATTTAATGAAATACCCAGCGGATTTAGCGCGTCAACCAGAATTTGATGGATTGCTTTCCAAGATCCTTCCACCGATAAGCGAATATTAGCCGGTCCACCCACTGCTTGACCCAAGAGATGACCAGCAGCATCTTCTATCCGAACCCTGGATTTTGTGCCACCTCCATCAATTCCGATATAAATATCGTTGGCCAACATTTGGCATCCTTTTCTCTGGTGCTTCCCCGTAGTATAACAGATATTAACGCTTATGCCGCTGCAGCTTAGAAAGAGGAATTTTAACGACGCCCGCTTCTTGCAATGATTCTTCTAAAGGAAATTCCGGCTGCCAACAATGGCCGTAAATCATTTCATACGTTACCGCAAAAACAGCATCCGCATTTTTTTCTACTCTCTGAGGAAGATGGCATTTTTCTACCATCTGCATTTGACATAATTCTTTTTTTAATTGCTCTTCTTCTCGATAGGTTAAAAGAAGATGATTAACATCTAAAACAGGATCGGCAAACCCTGAATGAATCAACAAATCACCCATATCATGCATATCTATTAAAAAAGGGACAATATTATCGTTAGATAAGTTTAATTCTTGCAAGGTATCCATCCCCAACATGGAAAAAATAAACAAACCTCCGGGACGCAATATTTTTTGCCATTCTTTCAATGTCTTTTCAATAGGGCGATGCCACGGTAAAATCAAATTAGCAAAAATTAAGTCAACTGTTTGATTGCAAACAGCCCATTCTTTTTCCAATACCCATTCAACTCCTGGATAACGCTGCGCCAGCAGCGCCCTCTCTGTTGCTCGATCTTCTCCGAAATAAAGAATCTTTTTCGGTATCAACGTCATTAATGATAACCGCTCGATCATTTGCATCGCCGCTTCATTCGTTAAGACATTTAATTCATTCATTATGTTCACTTTACACTTTAGGAAACTTTTTAATGATCATTAAAATAATAACAAAGGAAATATTTCCCCCTGTTTGCATTGTATGCGGTCAATTCACTTACCGTAAACATGATTTATGTAAGTTATGTTACCAAGATTTACCTCTTTTATCGTATTCTTGTCAACGATGCGCCACCCCTCTTCCGCCTTGTATGGATCATTCGGTATGTGGCCAATGCTTATATCATCCTCCTTTATTTAATAAAGTTTACGCGCTATATCGTTATGAATTCCCTGTTATGCAATTTATTTTACAACTTAAATTTACGTATTCTTTATTGCATGCTCGCGTATTAGGTGAGTTAATGGCAGAGGCTATTTCTCAGTCATGGTATATTTTTAAACCTTTACCAGAGCTGATTATTCCTGTTCCTTTACATCCCCAGCGATTAAAAGAACGTGGCTTTAACCAAGCATTAGAAATCGCACGCCCCATTGCTAAACAATTACGTATTCCTCTTAACCCTTATTGTGCTCAACGTATTAAATACACTGTACCTCAAGCCACTTTACCAGCAAATAAACGCCCTCAAAATATCAAGGGTGCTTTTTTTATTAGTCATCTTCCACCGGTCAATCATATTGCCATTATTGATGATGTCATGACAACAGGCCAAACCATAAATGAGTTATGTTCAGCCTTTAAGCAAAAAGGAATAACACAAATTGATATCTGGTGTTGCGCACGCCCTCTTTTACCAACGTAATGATTAAAAGTGGTGATTCGAGTGTACCGTGTGTATAATCTTTCGCTTTATGAAATAGAGGCTCTCATGCAAGATATTGTTATGTTTATTCAACATCATATGGTTTTAGTACTCGGCTTAATCTTAGTACTATTCGTACTCATTATTCTCGAATTCATAAAAGCCAAACAAGAAGCCGCTCGCATGAGCCCCATGCAGGTCATTCAACTGATCAATCGACAAAATGCCGCTATCATTGATATTCGCAACAAAGAAGTATTTACTGCAGGCCACATTATTGGCGCTATTTCTATGCCCGTTCCTGAGTTAGCTAAAAAAATATCGCAATTACAAAAATTCCAAGATCGTCCTATCATTATCGTCTGTGCTAATGGAGTGGAATCTTTACCTGCAACGCGATTATTAGCAAAACAGGGTATCCGCTCTTCTTTATTAGCCGGTGGTATTCAAGCTTGGCGAGAAGCAGAAATGCCCTTAGTAAAAGGAGAATAACAAAATGAATGTTATTATTTATACGAAACAAACCTGTTCTTATTGTATTCGCGCTAAACAATTATTATCAGCAAAAAAAGTAAAATACCAAGAAATCCCTGTTGATACTGATCCTACCAAACGGGAAGAAATGGAAAAATTAAGTGGCCGCCGTACAGTGCCTCAAATTTTTATTAATGGAAAATCCGTCGGAGGATGTGATGATCTTTACCAATTAGAAAAAACAGGAGAGTTAGATACTTTACTAACCCAAGGCAATTAAACTTCGTATACTCACCATTTACCTATTTAACTTTTTTTAATTAAGGAACCCAACATGACTGATAAACACGCCAAAACGGAAGCTCATACCCCTCAGCCACAATTTGAAATACAACGCATATTCTTAAAAGATTTATCTTATGAAGCACCTAACACGCCTCATACTTTTAGTGAAGAATGGAAGCCCGAAGTTCAACTTAACTTAGAAACAAAAAGTAATCGAATTAATGATACGTTACACGAAGTCATCTTATCGATTACAGCAACCGTGAATAGTAATAAAAAAACGGCCTTTTTAATTGAAGTGCATTTAGCGGGAATATTCTTATTAGCAGGCTTGCCTAATGAACAATTACGTCAAATGTTAGGTAGCTTCTGCCCTAATATTTTATTTCCTTATGCACGGGAAATTATTTCTGATGTCGTTGTACGTGGCGGCTTCCCGCAACTTATTTTAGCCCCCGTTAATTTTGATGCTCTGTATGCCCAACACATGGAAGATCAGAAAAAAACAGGCGCTAAAAATACAAGCCCCTCCCAAAAAGCAGACACAAAGAACGACAATCACGTTCACTAATTTAGGAAGCCACTCATGGAAACAGTACGCCAGCAACCCATTGCTATTTTAGGTGCAGGTTCATGGGGAACAGCTTTGGCTTTGTATCTTGCGCGACTTGGCCAAGAAGTCAGATTATGGACCTGTGAAACAGATCATGCTGAGATCATGCTGGCAGAAAAAATGAATAATCGTTATCTTCCAGGTATTCCTTTTCCTCCTTCATTGGTTCCTACTTTATCGATTAAAGAAGCCGTAAAGGGAGTAAAGGATATCCTGTTAGTGGTTCCTTCCGAAGGATTTCGCGATACGATTAACTTTTTAAAACCTGTTTTACAACCCACCATGCGCTTGATTTGCGCAGCTAAAGGGCTGGATCCGTTAACTGGCCAACTTTTACATGAAGTAAAAGAAGAAATGTTAGGCACAAGTCATCCGTATGCTATTTTATCGGGCCCCTCTTTTGCACGGGAAGTGGCTATGGGTTTACCCACCGCTGTCGTCATTGCGAGCCCAAATGAGCCCTTTAGCCAGGAACTATGGCAACGCTTTAACAGCCCCTTATTTCGCATCCATTTAAGCACCGATTTAGTCGGTGTTGAAATTGGCGGTTCGGTAAAAAATGTCATTGCCATTGCTACCGGATTATCCGATGGTTTAGAAAATGGCGCAAATGCTCGCAGTGTATTAATGACACGTGCTTTAGAAGAAATGATGCGACTCGGTTTAGCATTAGGTGCCCAATCTTCTACGTTTATGGGATTAGCAGGAATTGGTGATCTGATTTTAACGTGCACCGATAATCAATCACGCAACCGACGTTTTGGATTAGCACTTGCCAAAGGAAAAAATGCCGCCGATGCGGCACGCGAAATTAGCCAAGTTGTAGAGGGAAAACGAAATGCTGAGCTAATCGCGCAATTAGCAAAAAAAACCCAAGTAACCATGCCGATTGTGGAAATGGTATGGAATATAGTCCAAGAAAAAATGAATCCAACAGAAGCCATGCAACAGTTATTTGCGCATTAATCATCTTATATGATAAAAGAGAGGTTCTCGTCACTTTAATCATACATCAATTGATCTAATGCAACCATTTCGCCGGGAGCGGCGGTTTGACTCAACTCAAATAAAACATCAGTCATGCATAACAATCGTAAAATATTGGGGGTAATTTCATCAAACGAAACTTTATTTCCTAAAACTGCCCCTTCTGCTTCTTCAAATACCGCGCCCAACCCATAGCCTAAACATAATGAACATAATTGATCGGCACGCCGGGTAATAGCAGGTAATAAACCCGTTGGAGATAAGACTTCTTCTATGGTCATAGGCCGACCATTAAGACTAAAATGAACGCCCATTGTGCGCGCTATTTTTGCTAATTCTATATTTATGTCCATAAATCAATCCTATTTTTTCCACCAGGGTTGGGCAATTTTACGAGGACCTGCGAGGTAAGAACGTAACCAGCGTAAAAAAACAATCACGGAAAAACCGTAATGTTCCAGCAGAGTAAAAAATACCGTTGCCAGGACAGCAAAAATAAAGGTCCACCAACGGATGTGGAATAGAAAAATTAATAAAGGAAAACACGCTCTAAAATCGACAAAAAACAGCCTAACGTTCCTCGAGGAATCGCGCCAGTGAGCCATGTGAGTTTGTCCTTTTATTAAATCATGCTAACATCGTATAACGCATAATAAGAATTTTCAATCATAGAAAATCTAAGAATCTACCCAAGGGAAAATAAACGTTATGAAAATAACTGGGTTTTTTATAATAATGTTATCACTTGCGATTGCGGCCTGCACTCCATCGCCACCACCACCAAGCAACCCCTTGGATAGCACTGACACTTCATTAGCAGAAGCCTCTTATTCCGTTAGCCGATCCATTGTCAGTCTTTCAGAAACTGCACAAGCCTCTCATCCTTCTGCGAAAATTGACACTCCGCCGTCGCCAGCCAGCTATGGGATGGCGCAACTGACTTCGATTGACTGGTCAGGGCCGGTAGAACCCTTAGTCAAGCAAATTGCTAATGCAGCCAATTATCGCGTCCTGATATTAGGTACTCCACCTGCTATTCCCGTATTAGTCACTGTCTATGATAAAAATATGATGCTGGGTGATATTCTGCACGATGTGGGTTATCAATGCGGTCGACGGGCTTCGATTATTATTTATCCAGAAAGACGCGTCATTGAATTACGTTACGCGGAAAATTAATATGATTGGCATAAAACACGTTATTTTTCTGTCTTTGCTAACGAGCTTACTAATAGCTTGCGCCCATAATCCGTCAACGCAATTTGATCCATCCGATATTCATCAATTAGAAAACATCAATGATAGCGCATCCACTTCAACAACAGCAGAATCAAGTATGAGTCAAATCCGCGTAAAAGCATTAGAAGATACGGGTATGAGTTTAGCCGCTCAAGGAGGATTAGCTTGGGCCTCTGATAAAATCAATGTACGTTTAGACAAAGACAAATGGTATTTAGAAACGATTTATAATTTTAATGGCATGATGCTAAGCCATGGCGTGATTCCTCCGGTCCTGACAGAAGGCGATAATAGTTTAAATTTAGCTGATCCCAATACCATTCGCATTGCTGACCGAACGTATAAAATTGTAGAACAGGCTCGTTTTACGACGACCCCCCCTAATTGGCGAGATTATTTATGGATGTCTTATACTAAACCTGAGCTTCCACAAAAATTTCTTTTACCTCATAATCAAGAAGAAAATGCTATCTGGAAAAGAGCGATCAAAACGGGCTGGGAAAAAGGCATTCAGCAAGCGTACAGTATTTTTCAACAAAATTTAGCGCGTTTAAAACGCGATTACCAAGGGATGATTTTATATCGTAAGTTATTACAAGAAAAAATGATCAGCGCGCCTTATGTGGCTAAAACCAATTTAGGCGTAACCGGCTCAGGGAGTGACATGCGAATCAATGACCAAGTATTAAGAATTACTGAATTACCTCAATTACAAACTGACAGTCAAAGCTGGAAAGCTATCGTGGTGAAAAAAAATGACAACTGATGCTCTTTTTCCGCAGGAACCGATTCGATTATCCATTGATTCGACGAATGATATTTTAATTCATTCAGTGAAGTTAGGTGCGTCTGATATTACCTTTCAAACCAATGAACCAATTATCGCAGAAATTTATGGACGGCTTAAAAAAATGACTCGCCGACGTTTAGCACAAACAGAAGTCGGAGAAATTTTGAATGCGGTCTATGGGCCCAATGGTACGGCTCAAATTATGTCAGGAAAAGATATTGATACGCATTATGAAATTCGCCCTAATCGCTCTGATCGTTATCGATTTCGTATTAATGCAACAGGATGTCAAGTCGAAGGGCATGATGGTATACAAATTACGGCGCGGACGATTCCCAGTGATCCGCCTAAACTAGCGGATATGAATTTACCGCCGGATGTTCTCGCTGCTATCGCACCTGAACAAGGTGTTGTCTATGTGACCGGTGCGACAGGTTCAGGGAAAAGTACTTTATTAGCTGCGATTATTCGTAATATCGCTGAAGATGCAGAAAGCAATCGTAAAATCTTAACCTATGAAGCGCCGATCGAATTTGTTTATGACAGCGTAGAAAAAATTTCCTGTGTCATTAGCCAATCCGAAATTCCACGACATTTACCTAGCTTTGCCGCCGGTGTTCGCAATGCATTACGAAGAAAGCCACGGCTTATTTTGGTCGGGGAAGCGCGGGATGCCGAAACGATTGGTGCCGTCATGGAAGCCGCGATGACAGGCCATCCTGTTTATACCACGTTGCATAGTAATAGCGTGGCAGAAACGTTGCGACGGTTAGTGGTAACGTTTCCATTTGAAGAACGACAAGGTCGAACGATTGACATTGTAGAAACGATACGGTTAGTGATTTCACAACGTCTTATTCCAACAATAGATGGCAAACGCGTTGCTTTACGAGAATATTTAATTTTTGATGAAAACATTCGCGATCTTTTATTAGCCGCAGATCCCGATGAAATTACTCATCACACTCGAAAACTCGTTCGCGAACGCGGGCATACGATGGAAGCCGATGCAAAAGAAAAATTCGATGCTGAGATTATTTCTGAGCGTTGGTATCATATTATTTCTGAGCAAGCTAAACGTGAAGATAGAGAAAACGGATTAATCTCTTAAACGATTATGATGACAAAAGGCAAGCTGATTCTGCTCGTTTTTATGCTAGGTATTATTTTTACTATCCCTAGTTTATTATTTACCCTTTCTCCGAATTTTTTACTTCGCCTTACTCGACTGAGTTATTTTTTTCTAATTTTTGCTATTTTTCTTGCCTGTAGTCGAGCGGGCTCTCTACGCTTAGGAACATCATTAACACCGTTAAAATGGAGTACCTGGCTAGTTCAAATTATATTAGCTGAAATTGTATTAGGCTTATTATTTTTTAGCATTGGCTATCCTTTATTACACATCAATCCCCTACAACCTGAATTACTCACCGAGTGGGGTTTGCATCCATGGCCTTTAGTTGCATTATTCGCTGTGAGTATAGGATATGGTTATTATGAAGAAAAAAGATTACCGTTGTTTTCTTCGTTATTTCCGACGTTGCGGGATACTTATATTGATCAAATTATTAAGCGAATGTTGCATTTTATTTTGGGAGCCATTACGTCTTTTTATCTAGCACTTATTATTAGTCTAGGCGCATTTCAATTAAGTGAATTTTTTATTTCTCCACCTCATCAAGCAACTCCCACTCTTCAACTCAATACGCTTGCCATCGGTGTAGGTCTTTTATCTTTGTCTAATACGTCAAAGTGGAAACAACACATTCATTTTTTATGTCGAAAGGGTATGTCCATCGGCGGGTTTTATTGCGCGATACTGATAGGTTTAGCTGTAATAATAGGGATAGAAAACGCCTTAAATCTTCCTTTTTCTTTTCCTCTTCCGACTGCTTTTGTACCTGCTATTCACATCAGCCATTCTATCGTGATATGGGCAGCCTGGTTAGGATTCATCCCATTAATCAGTAGCTTTATTACCCGAATTTCTTATGGTCGTTCAATACGTGCGGTTATTTTTGCTGTTCTAATCCCACCTGCTTTCGTATATTATTTAATTTTTATTTATTTTAATCCGCTTATTTTCCCTATTTATTTAGGTAAATGGCTAGCACTCTGCGGCCCTTTATTGCTTATTCTCTTTCTCATCCGTGCTCATACTTCGCATTATCTTATTTTCGGATGCATGCCACATGAACCCAAGAATATTGTTGCAATACCACGGCCCAGTATAAAGTTTATTAATTTAACTTTGCAGAATATTATTTTTGTTGCCGTTGGATATAGTTGTTTTCAGTTACCTTTAATTAGTTTCTTACTGATCGTCGCTGCATTACCTTGCATAACGATTTTTTTATGGATGAGCATTAATTTCTATGCGCGTATGATTAAAAAATTATGACCTTCCTGCTTTATTTAGTAGCATTATCTTCATCTTTATTTTTACCTGCTGTGGATTCTGTAGTCTTCGCATCCGTGTTAGTTGTTACGTTAGCATTCGGTTTTTGCTTGCGAGCCTCCGCCCTTCCACTTGCTATTCCACGAGCCCCACTTTCCCCAGCACCTTTTATCGTACCACCTGCATCCTTAGCAGCACCAGCCACTTCTCTCTCCATACCGGTGGTATCGCCAAATGATGCCTGGGTACCACCTTGGAGCCAACGCAATATTTGATCAGGAATAAGATGAATCAAAGCAAAGCATTTATTTAATGAGGTAATAATTAAAGAGGTATATATCGCCATAAATAAAATACCTTCTACAATTCCAGCAACAGGCAATACTTGCCGTGCAACGCCTAAGAAACCCGAATTAATTAAAGTAACAATAACATAAGATAACAGCATTCCACCCAACATCCCAAAAATCATTAACGTGGGACGCAGAAAAATATTTAAAATTAACATCACCGCGGGCTCACCCTTTCCCCACATTTCATTTTGCCCTTCTGGATGAAGGATACCTAAGGCCACGATAGGCGCTGCGATCATTGTTTCTATCGTTGCAATAAACCACCCTAATGCAGCAAAAGTAAAAATAATATAAGGAATCAGTGGCATATAAACAGCTAACGTCCCTCCTAGTACAAAAAATACACCCATCGCGAAATAAATAGGTATCGTGATAAAACTCACTAATGATGACATTGTTGCGCCCAACGGCTGTACCGAGTTCATCACATTCGAGACAAGTTCAGTAGCAAAAATAAGTACGATAAGAATGCCAAAGACAGCTTGAATTGTCGTTAAGAGACCTTCGCCAAAGGCTTGCAACGTAATTAATGGATTAGTTTGTGCACCTTGAATATCTCCACCTGAACCTGATTGACCAGGAGAAGTTAATGCTTGCATCCAACCAGAGAGAATACCATCGCTTATGCTAGCCCAAAAATCAGTAAAACTGCTAAGAGGGCCACCCCCTCTACTTACCGAACCTCCAAACCGCCCTTCCCCTCCCCCTTGTTGTTGTTGATTAGTAATGTAATTAGACAAGTGAGTAGCTGTATTTTGTATATTATTTACTCCATTATAACAAGTCGCATCAGCACAAGGAGGCTTGGGTGTCGTTGGAGGCGTCATATTAAACGGCTGATTAGTTGATTCATGCGCCTTATTATTCAATCCAGCAATAGTATAATAATAAGCGCCTGCTAAGATCCATCCATTCGCTTTAGATTGCTCATATGCCGGATTTAAGTTGGGAGTCACTGTCAATATGTTGTCATTCGAGCTTTGATAAACCGCATTTAAAATATTACCCATATATAAATTGACGCTATCCCGAATAAAATTTGTGCCTGCATAAGGGTAAATAACATAATTCCAGTACAAAGCTTGTGGGGTATTATTATTAGAAGCACTATCGGAGGTAGGGGTAGAAAAATTCACTTTTGCTTTAACATTTTGGCTGTTACAAGGATTAATATTGTTATCCGCACAAAAAGACAAAAGCCACGCAGGTGGAAGAACAGTGTTAGTTGTATCTTGAACAAACTTATTAAATTGATAATCTACTGACACTAATTCAGAGGCTATTTGACCTAGGGTAGGGATAATTGAGCTATACGAACTCAGTTGGGCTTGATAAATTTTTACTTGCGCCAAATTATTATTTCCTTGTGCTTGCGCTATTTGCGCTGCTGAAGGGATAGGCAAACTACCACAGCTCCCGTTAGGCCCTAAATTATAAATATTCGCAGACGGAGCGCTAGCAGAGACAGAAGAATTGATCGATTGGATCCCTGATATATTTAAAAGATCTGCAGAACTTTGACAAAATGTTTCATTCCAATGACAAGGATCGGAGCAATAATAACTATAAGTGCTGGGAGCACAATTCGAAGTCGGTGTATCAAGAGGATTTTTATCATAGCTTGCATGTGCCGCAGCTTGACAAACTAGCCCTTGAAACAAGTTTTTTACATCCTGATAGGTTTGCAAGTCAGTGGTAAAACCTCCTGCTGTCGAAACAGGACCACCACTTTCAAAATAATCGATGACAGTTGTCCAAAGCGTATCCGCTGCCCCGACTCCCTGAATAATCAACCACATCATTGCAACTTGAATAATGCAATAGCCTGTGCTGGTAGGCACTAACCCCGCAATCCCTATCACGGTTCGAATCGGCACCCAAAATGAATGCCATTTACCTAAAAATTCACCTTCTTGTGCGGTTTTGATTGCGCCCACGACCGTCGTATAAGAAACAACGATGGCTCCTAATGCTAATAAAGACGTATTAAATACCCGAAACATCATCCCCAATAAGGCAGGACCGGTACCGGGTAAGACAGTGCCCATGTTGCCGAATAAGCGGCCAAGGTAATAAACAGACTGATCGTTAACAGCGATTTCGAAAATATTAGCCATCGGATTTATACCTTCAGGGTATGTTTACGCCATTCGTCGAAGGTGCATCCCAGCTTGCGTTGTTTAATTTGGAAAAACCAAAAATGATATTTAAAGGCTTGCCCTAAAAATAATAGAGTCACTGCACATCCTAAAATCAAACTGGTAAAGCTTCCGTGCTGGAATAATAAATAAACACCGGTTAAAAAAGAGATGATGCCTAATCCTGCAAAAATAAAGGCTAAAAGCTGATAAGTGTGTTGAGCTTGTTTTAAATTTTCTTCGTTTAATTTTAAGCGTTGTTTGGCTTGGTCAAAATTTTCTTGATATTCCGCCTGGGGTATCACAAATGAACCTTTGACTAATTCCCAGAGCGTTTTATTCTGACCTTTCAAAGAATCATAGCCTACCCAACCAGCAGGATTAAGAAATGTTTTGCGGGACACTTTTAAAAGGTCTTTGACGGCCATCAATAATCACCCTCTTTGTCAGAATTCCGTGTGTATTGAAAATTCCATTTAATTTAATAGATAAAATAATAAACTATCATTACTCTTTTTATCTAATTCAGTATAATATTACAGGATATATCATGCCTGATAAAGCGGATTCAAGTCTATGCCAAATTTAGATTTAGCTTCCTCCCATGAGTTTTGGAAAAATTATCCAGATCCTTCTATTTATAAAGTGATTTCTTTTATGGAAACCGTCGAAGGATGGACGTTAGATGGGGATCCTGCTCTGGAAGCGACTCTGACTCAAATTGGAGAAAATTTGGAACAACTCACCCAATTTGAATTAAGCAAAGAAGAGCAATTTGTTGCATTATGCGCTCATATCAAAACCTCTCGGATCTTACGTTTGCTACAAGCCATTGATACGATTGATCCCGGCTCTGCCTCTAAGGTATTAATGTATGCGGAAGAAAATAATACCTCTGATAATTTATTAGCAGGTTTATTTTTACGCCGTAATATTGTTTTTGAACGTTTGCGTTTATTAAGTCGCTTGTTTTCTCCCGATCGATTTAACTTAATTTTAAAAGCATTGGAGCAAGAACATGTTTAAATTTATTTGTTTATTATTGTTTAGTTTAGGGGTTTTATTTACTATCATGTGCTCAGCTGAAGCAGGAACTGTGCAAAAGCCAGCAACTTCGATTAAATTTCACCCTAAACAACTTGCCTCAGCTGCATCCGTCATGTCTCCTTCTGCTTTTCAAGAACGCGTTAATCAAGTTAATCAGAAAAATCGAGATGATTTAGCAAAACAATTAACCGATGCATTAAACCAACAGCGAGCTGCAGCATCTGCCGGTAGTGCAAGTGATGGAACAACGGCGGCGGCGGCAACGACCACGGCTAATTCCTCCGCGCCTACTGCCGCCACATCTTCTTCACCCACGCCAACTAACTATAGCGGCTTTCAATCGCCCACATCACCTGCCGGGAATAATAATGCAAGCGGTTCTTCTGACTCTAACAAAATAACGATTAAGTATTAGGAGAAAATCACATGGATAAATTGACTAAATATGTCCGCTTAAAAATAGCCGCAATAAGCGCTTTAGTAGGATTAACCATCGCTATAGTAACAATTCCTAAAACGTACGCTGATTCTCCTACGGATACATCGAATAGCGCATTGGCAGTCATCGCTAATAATACCCAACAAATCTTAGCCGCCGTGAATGAGTTGCCTGCGTATTTGAATAATATTACCTTAATGGCGATCAGCTGGTTAGCTCAAGATGATTCGAGCGCCATGGCAAATAATCAAGCAGATTATGCTAATTGGGTTAACCAATATAGTCTTAATCAGCAAACCCAGTTACAACTGCAAACCCAATTACTCAATGATTTTTTAAAAATTAATAGCGGTAATGTCAACAAACTTCCTTTTGTTAATGACTTAACCTACCCTACTTTATTAGGACAACCCTTAGTGAGCCCTGACCCCCGCAATGCGTCAGGTAACACCCCCGTGGATTCTGTTTATAATTACCTCCAAAATGTCGCTGGATTAAATCTTTCTCTTCCTATGCCTTCCCCTAGTTGGACCGGCAATCAAATAGCACTCGCTAATTATAGTAATCTCTATAAAACCCTTACTGCTATTCAAACGTATAATGCGTATGTTTTAAGCGAGCTCTATGCGGATTATAAAAATACCTCTAGCCAAACCGATCCTGCGAAAAAAGATTTATCCCTTTATTTGATGCAACAAGCCAGCAATTCGGAATGGTTTGCGCAAGTGGCAGGGGAAAAGCTGGGGGTCGTGTTACGTCAAATTCTTGTTTACAATTCTCAAACGTATGTATTACTCAATCAATTAGTAAAAACTCAGCAACAATTGGCGACGTCGCAAGCCATGACAAATACGCTGCTGATTTTATTAAATCAAGGTAATGCGAATTTGTTATTGCAGCAGGCTCGGGGGAGTTAATTGTAACCGCTCCCCTCATCCGCCCTTCGGGCACCTTCTCCCACAAAGGCATAGGTATCTACACAAAGGGAGAAGGGAATATATCATTACTCTACATTCTGCACTTGCTCGCGAATTTGTTCGATTAATACTTTCAGTTCCACTGAAACACGGGTCGTCTCCACATCAACCGATTTAGCACCTAGCGTATTAGCTTCTCGATGTAATTCTTGCATCAAAAAATCTAATCGTCTTCCTACGAGCCCGCCATGCTTCAACACATGCCGCACTTCAGAAATATGAGAATCGATTCGATCGACTTCTTCAGAAAAATCTATTTTTTGTGCAAAAAAAACGAGTTCTTGCTCAAACCGATTTGTATCTAATGCTACATTTGCCTCTTTAAACCGCGTTACGAGACGTTCTCGCTGGGTTTGTAACAATGTTGGCATATGTTGTCGCACTTTGACTAATTCTTCCTTCATTTTTTCTAACCGTTCTAAAAAGAGATTTTTTAACGTGGTCCCCTCTCTTTTGCGGGCGTCCATTAATTCTATTAATGCTTTTTCTAACACTTCCAAAAAATGATCTTGAATCGTTTCTAAGTTGGTTTCTGCTATTTGTAAAATACCGGGCCAGCGCAAAATATCCATGGGATTCACCGCAGCGGCTTGGTTAAGCAATCCAGTAATAGCCTCGTTTGCTTCGCATAATTTTTTGGCCAAATGAGTGTTAATTATCATGCCCGCATCGGTGATTTCACTGGGTTGATAGCGCACGTAACACTCTATTTTTCCTCGTTTAAGATGATGGCGAATACGTTCTCGCATCACACTTTCTAATGTTTGTAAATTCTCAGGTAATTTGATACTGATTTCTAAATAACGGTGATTAATAGAACGCAACTCACAAACGGCATTACCCCATTGACCACCCCCTTGAGCCCGAGCAAACGCGGTCATGCTATAAATCATAGTCTTATTCCACCACTGATTTTTAATAAAATTTAACTAAATATTATCATATAGACTTTATACGTCTATAATGCTTCTTTTTAATAAAATTTCATATGGCAATCATCTTATGCGTCTTAGCAATCGAAAAAATAATCAAATACGAGATATCCGTATCACTCGCCACTATACCCGCCACGCAGAAGGTTCCGTATTCATTGAATTTGGTGACACGAAAGTACTTTGTACCGCAAGCTTAGTATCTGGCGTTCCTCCTTTTTTAAAAGATACCGGGAAAGGTTGGGTAACAGCAGAATATGGCATGCTGCCTCGCTCCACTCATTCTCGCATGCAGCGAGAAGCGAGCAAAGGAAAACAAACGGGAAGAACCCAAGAAATACAGCGTTTAATTTCTCGTTCCCTACGCGCCTGTGTTGATTTAAATAGAATAGGAGAAAATACGATTACCATCGATTGCGATGTCATTCAAGCCGATGGCGGTACGCGTACAGCTTCTATTACAGGGGGATGTGTCGCGCTATATGATGCCATTCAGCGTCTTATTACCCTTAAAAAAATGACCGTTAATCCGTGGAAACAATTTGTGGCTTCTATTTCAGTAGGCGTCTATCAAGGCGAACCTATTTTAGATTTAGATTATTTAGAAGATTCAAATGCTGAAACGGATATGAATATCGTGATGACTGAAAAAGGCGGCTTTATTGAAATTCAAGGTACTGCAGAAAAAGAAGCTTTTCACCCGTCTGAATTAGACAATATGCTCGTATTGGCAAAAGCAGGCATTACAGAACTCATCCAAAAACAAAAAGAAAGTATAAATTAACTTGGTCGCTTAGGTTTCGTATGATTCGACATTGTCTGTGTATGGGATGTATCTTTAGTTGAAGCAGGTTCTGCTTTTGGTTTAAACAAGCCAATCATACGGCTACTGAATGTTTTTCGGATGGATAAAACAGGAGAAGCAGCGATTTCTAATTTCTGTTCGCTCAACATTTCATCTAAACTAGCATCTGCTTTCTCAGCATCTAAAACCACTTTAGTGAAATTATTACCTCGATCAGCACCTGATAATTTTCTTTTTAAACGAAGAGCGGCATTGAGAATAGCATCGCCGTTAAGATTTAAATCTGCTGCTAATTCATTTTTTAATTGGTCAGGTAGAGTATAACCATCAGGTAATTGTACATAAAAAAGTTGCGATTTTGTTACGTTTAATTGCAATCGTAATTCAAAAACGGGTGATTCGGCATAACCACTTAAACCGCCTGACAAAGAAGGAAAACGACCATCTCGATAAATAACTCGTTTTCCTTCTTTCAACAGCGCAACTAACTGATCCTTGCTATCGTTTATAACCACTAATAATCCTCCCAGTGATAATGATTATTATAGAAAATCAAACTTAACGAACCCTTAAGACATTGTCGCTATATTTTTAAGCATTTAGAGGTTTATGCTATACAAAAAATTTACTGACTAAGGAATAGTATAATCAATTATTAAAGGAGCATGATCGGAAAAACGCTGTTCTTTATAAATCAAAACAGCTTTTATTTTATCTTTTAAGCCTGGCGTAATAATTTGATAATCAATCCGCCACCCTACGTTTTTCGCCCATGCCTGTCCCCGATGGGACCACCAGGTATATTGTTCAGGCTGTTGATTAATATAGCGAAATGCGTCGACAAACTCTAAAGAATCCAATACCTCATCCATCCACGCTCGCTCTTCTGGCAAGAAACCAGAATTTTTTTGATTCCCTCGCCAGTTTTTTAAATCAATTTGACGATGAGCAATATTCCAATCACCGCAAATAATATAATCTCGACCTGATTGTTTTATTTTAATCAGATAATCAATATATTGCTTTAAAAAATCAAACTTAATCGCTTGCCGATGAGGACCCGCTGTCCCTGAAGGTAAATAAATAGAGGCCACACAAAAATCTCCAAAATCGGCTTCAATATACCGCCCTTCTTGATCAGCCTCGGTCCACCCCAACCCCGTTTTGATGCTCTGTGGTTCTTGACGAGCATAAATTCCTACTCCGCTATATCCTTTCTTTTCTGCACAATGAAAATAGTGGAAATAGCCAGCCGGATGAAATAAAGCTAAATCTAAATCACTTTGCTGCGCCTTTATTTCTTGAACACACACAATATCTGCATTCTGTTGTTCCAGCCATGCAAAAAATCCTTTTTTTGCTGCAGAGCGAATGCCATTTAAATTAAACGTAATAATTCGTTGCATATTTTCGACTTAATGCAATAAATTTTGTAATAATTGATTCGCATTTCCTGGAACTTGCTGCTTAATTTGTTCTTGAATTTTTTCTTTCACTTGATTTTTAGCTTTTTCCAATTGCTGTTGCGCTAACGCTTTAACTAACACCGCTGCATCTAAACGAATACTAGGATCCGCTAAATCGCCGGTGATTGATATAGGAATAGGCAATCCATAAAGACTTTGCCAATCCGCAGTGGCGGTATTTTGTTTTAATACCGCTTGTAATTGGTAATCAATTTGTTGTTTGACCAAATTAACCAAGCCCTTTCCTTTGACTTCAAAAACCGAGGAATCTAATAATAAGTTATCATTCAGAATAACGCCATTACGAATCACGCCACTACCCGTCAAATTACCAAAATCTGTTTTGTTAGAATTCGTTGAGGAAACTGATTGATTTTTAATTAAGCTATACGCATGATTAATCAGATAACCGATATCAATTCCTTGCAAACTACCCTGATTAACACTTAAACGATAATCACCATTTAAATTTTCTAATAAAGCAGGCGTTGTTTTACCCGCTGTAGAAATAGTTAAATCAGCATTACCCAAACCGGCTAAGGTTATTTTATGTTTTCCCATCACATCCCGCGCCAGTGCGTCTAATTGAATATTGGCTAACTTAGCTAAGACATTAAATTGGGGAATCGTTGAAGTCAATATTGCTTTTGCTTCACCGTTGAGCGTCCCTTGATAAAGCGAGGCAGTCATCGGGGATAGGACAAGCACGCCATTTTGAAAATGCGTTTGGACATTGACATCATCCAAGGTGACTTGTTTAAGCTGTACATGATTAATACTGACTGTCCCTTTGACATCAACCGCTGCGGCTTTGGCATCGACATTAAATTTCCCTTGCATATTTTTTAGTATTTTTATATTTGTCGTATCTTGACCAAGTTGTTGTAACCATTGTTTCACATCAAATGACTCAAGGTTAAATTGGCCTATTGCATGAGGTGCCGTGGTTAAATCACCTACATTCATTTTTCCTGTTACAATAAGATTCGCTAATTGCGCTTTAAAATTTGTCCACTGTGCCGTTTGCTGGGTTAAATCAGCAATCATATCCCCGTTTACTTTTAATTCAATCGGTTGACGATTTTGGGTCGTCTGCACAATCAAATTAAGATCGCGTAGAGAATAAATTTGTTTTGCTAAATTTAATGCTAAGTGAGTAGTCAACTTCACGGTGCCTGAAACCGGAGAATTGGGTACTGCAAAATCAAAAGACAAGGATAGAGGAAATGGATGAATCAAATTAAGGTCTTTTGCCTGTAACTGAAGATCATTAATATTAATTTGTTGATGAGATTGTTCATCCAGCCAATGAATATTGGCATGAGAAACATCGATCTCATCAATGGCTATACTCTCGCTATTTTTATTGATATTGCTTTCTTGCAATCCTACAGTCGAATCTTTTTCATTTGCGAGAGAATGAGCAACAGGTTTTTGCATCTTCCAATTGACTGTGCCATTGGATGATTTGATTAAGTTAAGCGTGACTCCATTTAAAATAATGCCGTTGGATTCAATACGATGATGTAATAATAAAGGCAATAATTTTATACTGACTTTAGCATGATCTATTTCAAGAAACGTTTTTTGTGAAAAACCCGTCGGGTTACCTAATATCACATGTCCGACTTGCACCCCAAGAGATGGGTAAAAACTCCAGGCTAATTGACCATCCATTGTCAATTGCCGACCGGTATAATAATTGACTTTTTCAGCAATAAGCGGCTTAAACCGATTAGGATCGACAAAGAGAACCAATCCTATCATTAATAAAAGAGCCAATAAAATCGCACCGCCCAAAAAAAGGGCAGAGATTTTTAATACCTTTTTCACGTTCATAGCAATCTCTTCATCGTCAGGTTAACAGAGCGGGTGATGGGAATCGAACCCACGCTAAGAGCTTGGGAAGCTCCCGTTCTACCATTGAACTACACCCGCTTTTTTAGTCTAGAAAGGGCAGTATATGCCATTTACTTCAGAGGTCAACTCTAGCGAAGCACTAATGAGTAATGATTTCATGAATTTCCATTACCATCTTTTGAAAATAATGGTAACTAACATAATACGTTCCCTGATCACCCGTCATTCCCCAGGAATTTCTGAGTAAAAATGCGCCTTTTTCCCTAATATGATTAGGGCCTGTTAAAATCGCATTATCATCATATCCCGCTATTACCATTTCATGACCTGCCATAATATTACCTTGCTTTATATCTTTCTGGATCGATGGAACAATAATCCAACTGTCATTAGGCACATGGTAAGTACCAAAATTCCCTGCCCCTCCATTATTCACATCAAGAAAAAAACCGCCTACCACACGATGGTGTCGTTGCAAAGCCTGCTTTACCGCTTGTAATAATTTTGCAGATGAGATAACAGAAGTGACTGACTGCTCTGAACTTAACAACGTTTGCCAAGTGACGTTTTGCATGATCGCTTCGCTATGCCCGCTAAATGCATCCCCACTCATCGGATTACCTATATTATATTGATTTTGTGCAGGATAAGTATAGGTTCCAGCACAACCCTGATATTTTTGATACGTTTGAGAAATGGCACCATATTTTTTAATTTGATTTAGCACAATATCACCATAGGATCCCTCCCAACCACTCGGGTAAGCTGGGTCTTGCAATGCTAAATATTCTCCCAATTCTAAATTACATAATTGACTAATATAATCTCCCTGACTGATGATCGCGTCCAATGCAGCTGTCATTGCAAATGTCACGCATGTACCATGCAAGCCTTGGTCCAGCACGGGAACCCCATTCATTCCCAAGTCAATTTTACTCGGCAAAGGAATACCTTGTTTAAAATTTGTGGTTAAATAAGGAAAATAGGTTGCGCGCTTGGATAAATTTTCTTTAGCACGCGCTGATAAACGAATTTTTTCCACCATCACATAAGAAGGAGAAAATCCCGCACTCAGCCGCATGTTACCTTCAATTTGCAAATCAGGCGAAATAATTGGCTCAGCCCATAATGGAGTGGGCAATAAAAATAAAGAAATAAAAACAAGGCAAATCAAGCGATAATAAATAAACATAATAAACTCTCGTTAAAAATTAAATTTAAAATTAAAATAGATAAAAACGAATGAACTTAAAAAAGTAATTAAAGAAAAACGCGTGCGCGAAGAGTGGTAAAATAAAAAAAGAAAATACGAAGGAGAAAAAATAATGCAGACAATATATACTATTTGCTTTTATACCCCACTTAATCATCTGGAGCAAGTAAAAAATCTCATCCCTATGAAAAACCCGCCTACCCTGTTCTTAAACTAGCGTCGTTTTGAGGTCACTTCATTGCAAACGTTTTTATTTTACGATATTGAAACAACAGGGTTAAATAAAGCATTTGACCAAGTCATTCAGTTTGCGGCCATTCGCACTGATTTAGAATTCAATGAACTTGAACGTAACGAATTAAAAATTACGCTCAATCGCGATGTGATTCCTTCGGCTTATGCCACGATAACTCATCGTTTAACCCTCGCAGAAATTGCGCAGGGTTGCTCTGAATTAGAAGCCATGCAAAAAATCCATGGCTGGTTAAATTATCCTGGCACAATCAGCTTAGGTTACAATACCTTAGGTTTTGATGATGAATTTTTGCGTTTTTCTTTTTATCGAAATTTGCTTCCTCCTTATAGTCATCAATTTGCTAACCAATGTGGGCGTGCTGATATTTACCCTTTGGCTATCATGTATTACTTATTTAAACCTGCGCAACTCTCTTGGCCTAAGATCAATGGCAAAACATCATTAAAACTCGAGCAGCTAAATAAAGCGAATCAATTAGCGCCTGGACGAGCCCACCACGCGATGGTTGATGTCGAAGCCACCCTTGCACTGGCAAAACGCTTAGCGAGCGAACCCTCCATGTGGAATTACTTATTAGGTTTTTTTAATAAGCAAATTGATCAGCAACGTCTTCATGCTTTAGAACACAATGAAGGTCTTATGATTGATGGATTATTTGGAGAAGAATGTGCTTATCAAGCCCCTGTTCTTCATTTGGGCGCTCATCGGCATTACAAAAACCAGCTGCTTTGGCTGCGTTTAGATCATGCTAAATTAAGTAAGACAGATTTTGACACCATTCCCCAAACAACGTGGGTTCAAAATAAAAAGCTAGGAGAACCGAGCTTCATTTTGCCTTTTAAATCACGGTTTACTCAGCATCTCACTGCTGAGCGTTTAGCCCTGACTGAAGCGAATAAGCAATGGCTAAATCACCATCCTGAATTACTTGACGCCATAAAAGAGTATTATGCAGAATACCAATATCCTGTTTTTCCTCAAACAGACAGTAGTGCTCGCCTTTATTTAAATGGCTTTTGGACGCGCGAAGAACAACAGTGGTGCCAACGCTTTCATACAACCGAATCCTCTCATCAAAAAGCGAAGCTTCTGGATCAGATAACCAATCCCAGCTTACAACAGCTTGCCTTACGCATTTTAGGTCGGCATTATCCGGATTCTTTATCGATGTCCCACCAACAGCAATTTTCTGATTATATAAAGACAATTTATTTTCCAAAAACAGGGAAACATGCGTTAATTGATTACCAAGGAAAAAAACATATGACTGTCCCCGACGTATTGCAAGATATCACTCAGCTACGAGAAGAAAATACGCTGGATACACAACAGATAGCCTTACTGGAAGAATTAAAAGCCTACTTACAGCAACAGTTAAACACCCCCTAAAAAAGTAAGAAAAGTAGCGGCCTACCTATGGGTATGTTATCTTAAATTAGGTTAGTTTTAACTTCCTAGGAAAATGTAAGAGGAATATTGATGAAAAGAATAAGATATTTATTCATTCTGCTAACTGGATTGGTCATGACCTCTTCTAGTTTAGCGATTGTGCAAACAGCACCCCCAACCTCTACTTCTTCCGCTAGCACAGTCAATGCTTCTTCAGCACCCCCCCACCAAACGAGCCGTCTCTGGAATTTACAAGATGCCGACATTTTAAGCATTATCAATGAAGTTTCTGCAGAAACAGGGAAAAATTTTGTCGTCGATCCCCGTGTCACTGGCAAAATTTCATTAATTTCGAGCAAACCTATCAAACCAACCGAAGTGTATCAATTATTTTTATCGGTACTCGAATTGCTGGGCTATTCCGCTATCCCAAGCGGCAATGTGGTTAAAATTGTTCCTAACATGGAAAGCGCCGAGTTTGCAACCCGTGTTGCGACTGAAAAAATACCTGGTAAAGGCGAAGAAGTCGTGGTGCGGGTAATCCCTCTGGAAAATATTACCGCCAATCAATTAATTCCTGTTATTCGACCTTTATTACCACAATGGAGTAATGTCTCTGCTTATTCACCCGGCAATGTATTAATTTTGGTAGGAAGAGCCGCTAACTTACAACGTATCGTTAATATTATTCATGATGTCGATAAATCATCCGATAATAACATTGACATTGTCCCTCTTCGCCAAGCATCCGCCGCTCAACTGGCTAATGTGCTGACCAATTTACAAAATACGGCTCGTAACAGTGGCGAAATGCCTCAAGTTTCTGTGACTGCCGATGAACGTAGCAATAGTATTTTAATTAGCGGCAACAAAAAAGCTCGTTTGCATATGCGTGTATTAATTTCCCAATTGGATACGCCCTCCAGCGGCTCTTCAGGGAGCACTGAAGTCGTCTACTTACGTTACTTACAAGCCAAAACACTGGCTCCTCTGTTAGGAAAAATCGCCCAAAACATGAGTGGAAAAGGCAGTGAAGATAAAGATAAAGAAGCGTCTAAAAATACCTCTTCCAACAGTAGTTACAGCAATTATTCTTCTAGCAATAGCAGCACGACTAACAAAACGAAAACACCTGAAAACGTCACCAACATCCAAGCAGAATTAAGCACCAATGCACTGATTATCACGGCTCCCCCTACGCTCATGCGCGCCTTAAATAGCGTTATTGCTAAATTAGATATTCGCCCTGCACAAGTCTTAGTAGAGGGAATTATTGTTGAAGTTAATCAAGATAATTTACGTAACCTTGGCATTCAATGGGGAGCTTTATCCAGCTCTTCTTCGAGCAACAGCAGTAGCACTTCCTTGGCCCCTACAACGCCGTCCACTACCTATGATTTTCCTCCCTTTGGAGCAGGCAACGTGGGCATTATTCCCCATATGGAAATCCAAGCTGTATTGAATATGTTAGAAAATAGAAACGGCGTAGATATTTTATCTACGCCCTCGGTTGTGGTATTAGACAATCACAAAGCCAGCTTAACCGTAGGGCAAGATGTGCCTGAGCAAAATGGTTCTTATGCCACCACCGGTAACACCTCAACTGTCACGCCTTATAATACCGTTTCGCGTAAAACCGTAGCACTTGTGCTAAAAGTCACGCCACAAATTAATTTAGGTAGTGCCGTGCGTTTAGCCATTGACCTTAAAAATGATACGTTACAAAATCCGGATAATCCCGGTCTTAATCCCATTATCAATACCAGCAATATTGTGAATTCAGTCATTATTAATAGCCAAGATATTGTTGTTTTAGGTGGATTAATCAGCAACAACATTACGGAAACCATCAACAGAGTTCCTCTTTTGAGCGATATCCCTGTCGTGGGCCGCTTATTGTTTACTCAAAAAATACGTAAATTAGAAAAGAAAAATTTACTGGTATTTATTAAGCCGACTATTCTCCATAGCGCTGAAGATGCCACAACCATTACAAATACCAAATATAACACCATTCGCAATACGCAAATTCAATGGCCAGTTAATCTATCCGAACAAGGCGAACAAAAATTACAAAATATCTTACCGCCCTGGAAAAATAATGTGGAGTTGCCTAAACCTTTTGAGGCTCCTTAACTATGTCAACTCCCTTATTGCCGTTTAACTTTGCTAAACGCTACGGCGTGTTGGTGACCGAAGCCAATGAACAATCGGCTAAAGTGATTTATCATAGCTCGCCTAATACGCTTATTTTGACCGAGCTGCGCCGCCATTTAAATTTACCTTTGATCTTAGAACACGTAGAAGAAGAAAAATTTAGCCATTTATTAGTTAAAACGTATGAAACAGATAGCAGTATCGCGATGCAAATGGCGGAAGATTTAGGCGGATCCATGGATCTGTTTGATTTGATGCAGGAATTACCTAAATCCGAAGATTTATTAGAAAAACAAGATGATGCTCCGATTATTCGATTATTAAATGCATTGCTCAGTGAAGCCATTAAAGATGGGGCATCTGATGTTCATATTGAAACCTTCGAAGCTCGTGTTCTTATCCGTTTCCGTGTTGATGGCGTATTGCGTGAAGTGTTAGAACCGCAACGAATTTTAGCGCCTTTAATTATTTCTCGTATTAAAATCATGGCTAAATTGGATATTGCAGAAAAACGTTTACCTCAAGATGGCAGAATCACTTTGCGTATTGCAGGTCGTGCTGTGGATGTCCGGGTTTCTACGATGCCAACCAGTCATGGCGAACGCGTCGTATTACGACTTTTAGATAAACAAAATGCTCGCTTAAATTTAGCCGATTTAGGCATGGAACCCACGGTGCTTGGTCGAATGGAAAATTTAATTGCCATTCCTCATGGCATTATTTTAGTGACAGGACCCACCGGCTCCGGAAAAACAACGACCCTCTACGCAGCACTCACAGCGCTTAACAATCATCAACGTAATATCTTAACTGTTGAAGACCCGATTGAATTTGATTTATCGGGTATTGGTCAAACGCAAGTGAATACTAAAGTCCAAATGACATTTGCTAAGGGTTTGCGAGCGATTTTACGCCAAGATCCCGATATTGTCATGGTAGGAGAAATTCGCGATTTAGAAACGGCTCAAATTGCTATTCAAGCCAGTTTAACAGGGCATTTGGTGTTATCTACCTTGCATACCAACAGCGCGATTGGTGCCATTACTCGCTTAGATGATATGGGAATTGAACCTTTCTTACTTGCTTCTAGCTTGATCGGCGTCGTTGCTCAACGATTAATGCGCCTGCTTTGCCCCCATTGCAAAAAATCTCGCTCTGCAAGTAAAAGTGAATGTGAAACCCTTGGCATTTCTCTTTCTTCTCCTCCGCTTATTTACTTTCCAACAGGATGTGAGCAATGCCGAGAGACGGGGTACAGTGGCCGTAGTGGGGTATATGAATTAATCATCATTGACGAGCCGCTGCGTGCGCTGATCCATGATCGAAAACCGGAACCGCAATTAAAAGCGTATGCACGCACGTTATTTCCTAGCATTCGCCAAGATGGGTTTCGACGAGTACTCGCAGGTGATACCTCTCTTGAAGAAATCCTCCGCATCACGAGCGAGGAATAATTCTATGCCTGCCTTTCACTATGTCGCTATTAATCAACAAGGAGTAAAGCAAAAGGGAATTATTGAAGCAGATTCTGAAAAATCGGCACGGCAATTATTGCGGAATAACAATTTAACTCTTTTAAATTTACATACTGTTCAACAAAAATTACAAAATAACAAATCGGGATCCTTTCGCCGACGATCCATGAGCATCAAAGAACTCGCATTAATGACGAGGCAATTAGCCACTTTATTAGCGGCAGGATTACCGCTTGAAGAAGTCTTATCGGCTGTCGCAGAACAAACTGAAAAAGCTGCAACCAAAGGATTAATCTTAGCCGTACGGAGTAAAGTATTAGAAGGCCATGCGCTGGCCTCCGCATTACGGGATTTTCCTGATGCATTTTCAAATTTATATTGCTCTACTGTGGCGGCGGGTGAAAAATCAGGGCATTTAGATTTAGTTTTGCAACGACTGGCCGATTACACTGAACAACAATTTCAATTACGTCAAAAAATCCAACAAGCGTTAATTTATCCGACATTAATGATTTTAGTTTCATTAGGTATTGTGGGTTTTTTATTAGAATATGTCGTTCCTAAAATGATTGCAGTCTATAGCAATACAGGGCAAGCCTTACCCGGCATGACAGAAGTGTTAATTAGCATTAGCAATCTCATTAAAAATGATGGTATTTATGCTTTGATTATTTTAATTATTTTTTCTTTTCTCTTTCGTTATCAATTAAAACGAAATATTCCCTTTCGAGAAAAATTTCATCGTTGGTTGTTACGCCTACCCTTGATCGGCAATGCGATTAAAGTCACTAATACGGCACGTTTTTCTCGCACGTTTGCTATTTTATCTTCTTCTGGCGTTCCTGTATTAGAAGCAATGGCAGTCTCCGCCGCATTGATTACCAATATACCGATCCGCTCTGCAGTGGAAGAAGCAGCAAAACGAGTAAAAGAAGGTGCCGCTATTTATTTAGCCTTAAAACAAACAGGTTATTTCCCACCGATGAGCATTCATTTGATTGCAAGTGGCGAAGCAAGCGGACAATTAGAAACAATGCTAGAGCGAGCCGCAATCAATCAAGAAGGAGAAATTACGCGTCTGATTGAAACAACACTTTCATTATTTGAACCCGCAATTATTTTAATCATGGGCGCCATTGTCTTATTTATCGTTTTAGCCGTTTTATTACCGATCTTTCAGCTTAATCAATTTATGGGTTAGAAAATATCAGTCATCTTGAATGAAAAATGAAAAAAACAGGTAGGGTGGATTAGATGCGTTTTTTGCATCGTAATCCACCTACTCTGCATGCTACCAAATTTATAGAATATTTGTTTATTTATTATTGAGACAATTTTCAACGCAACTATTAGCATCCGCGTTACCAGCAGCTCGAGATGGAGGGCTAATATTAACAGCAGGGTAACAGGTGACTAGCGTAGGTTCGGCAGTGTCATTATGGAAACCAATTTGTCCTACTAAAGGAGCAGAAGAAGCGGGGCTTCCTTCCGGCGGAACAAATTGTCCATTAATCGTCACCCATATTCCGTCATGGTTGGCTTGCCAAAACAATTGACCACCCGTACTAGCAAAATGAAAAGTACCATATGCATCCATCGTACCAGACGATTGGGCATTTGCATTTTGAGTGACGAAAGCACACTCATATTGACCTACGGGGGAACTAGAAGGAGCATCCGCGCTGCTCACATTCAGATGGATATTGCTATCCGCTTCTAACAAACACGTTGCACCTAAATCGCAAGGGTTATCTCTCGCTTGGGCAACACCGGTGATTAATCCTGATAAAAGGGCAGATAATACAACGACTTTACTTTTTTTTGTTATCATAGCATCTTCTCCATAAGTTATTGTTATCAGTTTCGTTAAAAAAATTTTAACGCCGTTATTTTACCTGATTAAAAAAGTAGATGCTATGATGTTGCAGGGAAAAAAGAGAAAAGAAAATTTTTTCTTAATAAATACTTAGTCGATGACATCAATTCCTAAATCGCCAAAGACACCATCGATCACAGAATCGGCTGCATCCGCCAAACTGTAACCTGCTTGACCGAACCAGCGCTTAATCGCTACTAATTCGCGACCACGAAGGAAAATATAAAAAGCAAGAAAAATCACTTCTGGATCTTGTTGTTGATGCTTATCTAATTCAAATGCATAACGTTCTGCATAAGGTAAACGCTTTGCTGTTTCTGATCGAGTATAATCTGCCAAAATAGTTAATGCATTTTCAGCACTCGGCGCTTCTTCGCATTTTTGTTTAACTTGCTCATAATCTTCTAAACGTTGCTGAATGATTTGTTCTAATTCTTCATCTTTAAATATTTCGGTGAAACCATGCGGCAATCGCTCATCTAATGCAAAGACTTTATTAATAAAATCGGCAAATTGAATACGCGCTACACTTAAATCGAGAAACCGATGAAAAAAAGGAACCGCTAAGCACGCGCGCTTAAAAGAAGATAAAGTAAGAAATAATTTTTTATGGTGAATGATAAATGTTCCTAAACGAACAGGGTGGCTCGAATTTTTTTGAAAAGAATTTACCGATTCAAAATGTTGATCTTCGCATTCGCCTTGCCAATACCAATGCCAGGTATTAGGATTAGCCGCTTTTTGAATACAGGTTAATTTTTCTAAACTCGCTGCCAATACTTCTTTATTCAGTATTTCATAACTTAACCGAACAGGTTGATAAGCTTCTCCCGTTTCTACTGTCAAGAAAGGCCTTTGCAACCTATCAAACATACACTCTCCTTAGTTTTATTCTAACGGAATACAATGAAATACGTAGCCGCAAATTGTGCTGACTAGGGACGACGAGAATTAACAGGTTCATCATGAGGAGAGGGGGCACTACCTTTACCCTTGATGAGGGCTTGGTTGTGCTCATACAAGGAATTAGATAATTGGGCTAGCTGAGTCGCATATATTAACATATTAGGCATATCCTGTTTAATGCCTAACATCACTGCTTCGACATCAGCATGTACTTGTTTGAGATTAATATTACTCATAGTTCACCCATCATTGTATAGATAAAATTTTAAACAAAACCAGCGCGAGCATCAAAACATTCTACAAACATTATACCTTAGACCCATTTTTTTTACAGGAATATTTTGAAATCGCTGCATATCCTTATTCTTTTAGTATAATCTTTTTTTTATATAAAAGAATAAAGGAGCACCAAGAAATGCAAAAAAATTATCTGGTTAAAAAACAACAAGCTGGCTTTACCTTAATTGAAGTGATGGTCGTTGTCGTTATTTTAGGGATTTTAGCAGCCATTATTGTCCCTAAAATCATGAGTCGACCTGAACAAGCACGAATTGTTAAAGTTAAACAAGATATATTAGCGATTCAAAGCGCTTTAGATTTATATAAACTCGATAATGGTTTTTATCCTTCCACCGATCAAGGTTTAGAGGCTTTAATTACCAAACCCACTGATTCGCCCATTCCTCGCAATTGGAAATCGGATGGTTATTTACAACGGTTACCCCAAGACCCCTGGGGAGAAGCATACCAATATATTAATAATAATGAAAAAATTAAAATTTTCAGTTATGGTCCAAAAGGAAAAGAAGGCGATACCGAAATTAGTAATTTAAACATGGAATAACAAGCGATGATTGATCAGAGTAAAGCAAATCAACCCCACTTTCATTCCGGCTTTACTCTGATTGAAATTTTGATTGTGTTAGTCATTATTAGCATTGTCAGCAGCGTTGCTATCTTAACCGTTTCTCATAATCAAAATAAAAATTTAGAAAATTTAGCCCATGAATTACAACGGGTTATTTTATTAGCTGAACAAGAAGCGATGCTTCGTCCTGCAACATTAGGTTTAGCGTTGACTTCAACCAGCTTCCAATTTTATCAATACACAACCCGTTGGGTACCACTCTCAACCCCGATCTTAGGTATGCATCATTTTCCTGCCACTATTCAACTCCAATTAAAAATAAATCATAAAATAATTCCGCTTAACACACCTCCTGTGCTAATTATTTCTGCAAGCGGTGATCTGACCCCTTTTATTATTTTAATTGGTAAAAAAGAAGCGCCTCCTCGTTATGCCGTTATTGGATATGCAAATGGCCAAGTGAATACGAGGTATATTGATGAAAAATGATCTCGGTTTTACATTAATTGAAGTCTTAATAGCACTTGTTATCTTAAGCATTGCATTAACCACGATTATTAAATCCACCTCTCAGAATATTAAAGATACGCTTTATTTAAAAAATAAAACTATTGCATTGTGGGTCGGCACATCAAAAATGAATGAAGCGCGTGCCAATTTATTAAAACTACCGCTTGCGCCTGAAAAATTACAAGATGAAATAGAAATGCTAGGTCAAAAATGGCAATGGTCAGCCAACCGTGTCGCTACACCGAACCCTCATATTGAAGAAGTGAATGTCGATGTTTACTCTGTTCAATCTACTCAACAATTCGTGCATTTGGTAAGTTATCTCTATGTTAATCAAAAATAAATCGCTAAAATACATCGTTGGCTTTACTTTATTAGAATTATTAATTGCGCTTTTTATTTTTACGCTCGTTGCTGTTATTTTAACGGGAATATTACATACCGTTTTTACTGCCCAATCTGCAACAGAAAAACAATCCAATCGTCTTGCTTCTTTGCAAATTGCCATGCTGTTGCTTTCACGTGATGTAGAACAAATCATTAATCGGCCTATTTATAATGCTAAAAATTTGACAGAACCTGCCATCATAGGCACGCCCACTTCACTCACCTTCACCCATGGAGGATTCGCTAACCCTCAAAGCCAGCTACCTCGAAGTACCTTACAACGTACTCAGTATTCATTGGAAAATAATTATTTTATTCGCAGCACATGGGCGGTGTTAGATCAAACTTCTCATTCACTTCCAGCCAAACGGATTTTATTATCCCGCGTCACGGATTTACAATTTGAATATTTAGATGATCACAATCAATTTCAACAAAATTGGCCGCCAGCAGATAAAAAAACGGCTATCTTTCCTCGTGGCATCCGGGTTTCTCTTACGTTAGCTAAATGGGGTAAACTTTCTCAATTTTATTTTTTACCTCAGGAAAATATTCCCTCAGAACAGACAGGACAATATCGTGGAAAATAACCAACGTGGCGCCGCTTTAATTATGGCTCTATTTATCACGGCTCTCGTAGCGGCAGCTGCTGTGGCGATGATCGATCGTTTACATGTCGATATCCGTCGTACTGAATTAATTTTAGCAACGACTCGCGCTAACTTTTTGGCACAAGGATCGATTATGTGGGCAATAGACCAATTAAATAATGATTGGCTACTTCAACAACCCCAAAAAATAGTCGATCGCATGCCCATCACATCCCCGACTAACCACGTAGGAGACGCTGAAATCAGCAGTGTTATTACGGATGCGCAAGGTTATTTTAATATTAACAATATCATTAATCCCGCCTTACGATACGATTTTATTCATTTATTAAATTTAATCGCTCCCGAATTAACCCCCGAACAGGCACAAGAAATTATGTTCGCTGTGGCTGATTGGATTTCGCCTTCAAGCAATAGTAATAAAGATTTTAATCAATATTACAATAAGCTTAATCCTTCTTATCGTGTTCCTCATCGCTTAATGACAAGCGTCAGTGAATTGCGTTTAGTAAAAGGCATCACACCGCGATTATTTGCTAAGTTATCTCCTTATCTCATTGCTCTACCGCAAGAAACACCTTTAAATATTAATAGCGCATCTACTCTTGTCTTAGCAACATTAAGCCCAGCTTTAACGTTAGATACAGCAAAATCAATGATGAGTTTTCGCCAATCCACGCCTTTTCTGACGACGCAAAGTTTTTTAAATATGGATTTAATAAAAAATAGTAACATTGCTGAAAGTAAAATTACTGTTAAAAGCACCTATTTTTTAGTCAAAACCAATGTTAAAGTAGGAGAACAAATCACGACGCTTTACACATTGCTACAGCGCGCGGTGACGGATACTAAACCGCATGAACTTATTTTGTGGCAAAGCAAAGGAACATTATGACGTCGCAACGTATAGTTATTTTTTTTCATTCTGATCATTCAGTGAGCTGGGTGAAACTCACTGAAACGGGAGATATTCAACAGTCGGCCTATCGGCAAGAGATCAACACTCTTTCTCTCCCTCCAATGAATCACGACGTATACGTGATTGTGCCTGCACAAACGATATTACTCACTGAAGTACAATTACCTAAATTAAACCGTGCCCGCTTGCGCCAAGCGTTACCTTTTGCCTTAGAAGAACAATTGGTCGAAGAAGTTGATCATTTACATTTTGCAATGGGTGATTATCAAGCAGATGGATCGATACCTGTTGCAATCATCAATCGATTACAACTGGAAAGTTGGTTAGGGCGATTAAAAGACGCGGGGCTTTCTCCTGTCGCAATACTGCCCGCCCTATTTGCACTACCTTATTCCGAAGAGTATTGGCATGTAACTGCTTATGACAGTATGGGATTAGTCAGAATAGGAAAATACAGTGGCTTTGCTTGCGATCCAGAAAACATATCAACTCTATTAGAATTAAAAAAAGCAGAAAGTATAGACCCTAAAGAAATTATTCAAATTAAACGAGATGAGCCCTCTTTATTAACCGAATTTGCAAAAAATATCTTTCTTTACCCCAGTATCAATTTATTACAAGGTCCTTATCAACCCAAGCATACGAATAAAAAAGCTAAAAAAACGTGGCTAACAGCATTTTATTTAACGATCGCTTGGATAGGATTCGCCTTCTTTAGTAAAATTATGTCTTGTTTTATTTTATCGGCTCAAAATTATCATTTAAATCTTGAAATAGCTAAAATTTATCGGGTTCATTTCCCTACCGCGAAATCGGTAATTGCACCCCGCGAGCGCATGGAAGAAAAATTAAGAAAACTTTCTTTTTCCAATAATGAAAATCCCTTTTTGAGCTTATTAGCTCTTCTTAGCAATAGCTTCGCGAGCCGAAAAGAAATTCAACTGCATCGATTAGATTTTCGAAATAGCCAAATCACCTTAGATATTTCAGCATCCAGTTTTAACAGTATCGATGCGTTAATTCAATTATTAACTCAGCAAGGTTTAACCATTAAACAACAAAATGCAGCATCGGTGAATTCAGAAGCCAAAGCAACCCTCTTAATTACAGCAGGTATCTCATGAAAGAATGGTGGTTGAATTTATCGCTACGCGAAAAACAAACCCTGGTACTCGGCGCATTATGTTTTGCTCTTCTAAGTCTCTATTTATTAATTTGGTCACCCTTAGCTAAGAAAGTAGAAAATTTGCGTCAGCAAGTTCAACACAATCAACAATTGTTAGCATGGATGCAAACCGCTGACAAACATATTCAGACCTTAGAGAAAACTCGACCTACACCCCGAGAAGTCAATCATGAGCGATCGTTACTTAGCCAAATTCAAGATGAAATTGAACAAAATAACTTTGCTAAAAATATAACGCAATTGCGCCAAACAGAAAATGATTCAGTAACATTTAATTTACAGCAAATTTCATTTGATCAATTGATTACATGGCTAAGCCAGCTGTGGCAGCAAGACGATATTATTGTGACCCAAATCACCCTCGCCCCCTTAACCCCCCCCTCACCTGGCAAGGTGACTGGCGAATGCTCGTTACAGCAAGGAAAAAGTTAAATCAGACAAATTTGTCGATCCTGCAAATTTAATATTTAATATTAAATTTGCAGGGTAAATTGGATTATGATATACTTTATCCTGTTATTTTAATATTTAAAATTAAAATTGCAGGAATTAATATGTATATCTCCCGGCTTCTTGAACCTACTTTACATCGTTATCTCAAAGCGTTTCCCGTGATTGGCTTAACAGGGCCTCGCCAATCCGGGAAATCCACTTTACTTCGTCATGTTTTACCCAATTATACTTATCTTACTTTCGATGATCCCAAAAACATTTTAACTTTTACCGATGATCCCGTGGGATTTTTTAAGCAGCATTCATCCCGGGTGATATTTGATGAAGTACAGCATGTTCCTGACATTTTTAATCGAATCAAAATAGAAGTTGATCGCAATCGCTCTTCTTATGGAAATTTTATTTTAACAGGATCAAGTCAATTTAAATTTCTCCATCATGTCAGCGAATCCTTAGCGGGACGAATAGGATTAATTTCTTTATTACCTTTTCAATATCAAGAAATACCCAAAGCCCTAGCAACAGAATCTATTTTTCGGGGCGGC
>Ga0206938_1023_pt1 | contig 47847 bp, 42 predicted proteins | sample Alteio_BWOrgHeat_12_FD_152918 | JGI IMG/M metagenome (GOLD analysis project Ga0206938, IMG submission 152918) | Enriched cells from forest soil in Barre Woods Harvard Forest LTER site, Petersham, Massachusetts, United States -... | ecosystem: Environmental > Terrestrial > Soil > Temperate forest >... | reverse complement strand
GCGGAATGTGAGGAAGTAAGAAATTTCCGGATCATACCTGATGGTTTGGATGAGCAATTATATCTGTCATAAGCGGGTCTGACTGCGCAAATGCCAGGATTTTGGGCGAACAAAACTTTGAAGCCCCGCATGCGATAGGGTCGCCCCAAATCCTGAATGTTTTCTTCCGCTCCAGGGTAGCGCAGCAGATACCCGATCACAACAATTCCAGTATCCGGAACCTGCATTCATTTGGTGCAATATACGCTCTGCTCTTTTCCTGTCGGAACCATATACCGCTGCTGTTAATCCGTATTCCGTGTCCTGCATGAGACTTATGGCCTCTTCATCGTTTTCTACTTTCATGATTCCGATGATCGGCCCAAATGATTCCTCTTTCATCACCAGCATTTGGTGGGTCACGTCTGTAAGAACGGTGGGTTGAAAATAATAACCTTTCCCTTTCAAGCGGTTTCCACCCAAATGAAGGTGCGCTCCTTTCACCAAGGCATCTTGGACCTGATTTTCCAGAACCTTTAGCTGATCTTTGCGGGTCAGCGGACCAAAATATACTGACTCATCGCTGGGACTTCCTACCTTCCATGAGCTCACCGTTTTTAGGAATTCCTGCAAATAATTTTCGTAGATATGCTTGTGTACATATATACGTTCTACCGAGCAACAGCTTTGACCATTGTTGTAAAAGGCACCGTCTGCCGTACCAGCCGCTACTTGCTGGATATCTGTGATATCATCGGTAATGTACAACGGATCTTTACCGCCCATTTCCAATTGGCATGGTACCATTTTCAAAGCGCATTTTTCGTAGATATGCTGGCCGGTTTTATAGGAGCCGGTAAAAAAATATCCGTCGAAGGGCAGATTTAACAGGTATTCACCTACATCGCCACCCCCGAGGGCCACCTGAAAAACACCTTCAGGGATGCCGGCTTCCTTTAGCAAATTCTCTATAGCCAGCCCCGTCAGCAGGGCATATTCAGATGGTTTGTACATGACGGCATTGCCTGCCAACAAAGCACTGATAAAAACATTCACCCCAACCAGCCAAGGATAATTCCAGGCTGAAATATTGCAGACAACACCCAACGGCTCATAGGATATTCTTTCCTCCATGTCCGCTAACCGGGTCATCACTTCATCTCCCAGGTATTGCTCGGCGTGTTCAGCCAACCATTGGATTCGTGTCTTTGCACCGTTGATCTCCTGGCGGCTCTGAGACAATGGTTTCCCCACTTCGGATGTCAGAGTGGCCGCTAGTGCATCGATCTGCTTGGACAAGGAATCAGAAAATTTTTGAATAACCCGGATGCGGTGTTGTATCGGACAGTCAGCCCAGGACTCGGCTGCATTTTTAAGCATCTTAAATTTTAAGTCAAGGGAGGCCGCTTTGTCTTGGGGGATTTCAGCGATGATTTCCTCGGTTGCCGGATTGATGATTTGCATATGGGTATAAATATTTTGGTCGGCTACAATGCCTTTAAATATAATTTTTTGAAATCATCCCTGGTTACAGGTTTTGGATTATTCGGATGCGCGAAATCCGCCAGTGCCAGATCAGCCAGGGTGTCGATGTGTTCACTAAGAACGCCGATGTCGCCGAGTTTACGAGGTATCTTTATCTGATCATTTAGTTCGAAAAGAAAATCAACCACCGCCTGACCCGATTCTTTTTTCAGTTTCAGTGCCCTTGCCATCTGTGCAAATTTATTTTCAAAACCGTCGATATTAAATTCCATTCCATAGGGAATGTTGATGGCGTTGGCCAGGCCATGGTGTGTATCCAGCAAAGAAGAAAGCGGGTGAGCCAGGGAATGTACGACACCCAGGCCTTTTTGAAAGGCCACGGCGCCCATCAGAGAAGCGATCAGCATTTTGCTTCTGGATTCCAAATCCGGATGATTGACAGCCTTTTCCAGGGATTCCTGAATCAAGGATATGGCCTGAAGGGCAATTCCGTCACACATGGGGTGAAACATATTTACCAGAAACGCTTCCATATTGTGGGTAAGAGCGTCCATTCCGGTAGCGGCCGTTACAAAAGGAGGAAGATCCATGGTGAGCAGGGGATCTGCCAATACCAGTCGGGCCAGTAGTTTGGGTGAAAACAGGATCTTTTTCTGGTGCGTTTCATCATCAGATATGATGGCGCTCCTGCCTACCTCGCTGCCTGTACCGGCAGTAGTAGGAATGGTGATGAAGGGGGGGACCTCATGGATTACATAGATGTCTCCGCCTTGGAGATCGTCATACTTGAAAAGGTCCTCGCGATGATTCACCCGCAGGGCGATGGCACGAGCCACATCCAGCGCCGCACCTCCTCCAATTCCAACGATACAATCCCGTTGTTCTTCGTCATAGATTTCAGTCCCCCGGTAAACATCCGATTTCACTGGATTTTTATGGATCCGGTAATATGTTTCAACGGAAATATTCTGGGCCTGGAGATCCTTTACCATCCTGTCAAAGAATCCCAGTTGCGAAACGGTCGGATCCGATACGATCAAAGGGCGGCGCCACTCGTTTTTTATCAGGTAGGGTCCCAGTTCTTTACTGGAGCCGGCACCAAAACGAATGAGGGTTGGAAAATTATATTGAATTATTTTCTGGAAATTCATAAGGAGTGCCTGTTAGATTAAATGATTTCAAAATACCTTTTTAGTTCCCAGTCTGTAACGCTCTTGAGGTGTTGACGCCATTCCCATTCCCGTGTGCGCGTGAAATGGTCCACAAAACTTTCTCCCAGCATTTCCCGGACCCGAACGGATTGCTTCATTTTTTTAGTGGCTTCGTCCAGGGTCGTAGGAAGGCGACCATAGGATGAATCCTGGTAGCCATTTCCAACAGAGGGAGGTTGATCCAATCTTAATTTATTTTTTATACCGTAGAGTCCCGCTGCCAGAGCACCCGCCATGGCCAAATAGGGATTCACATCCGAACCAATTACCCGGGTTTCCATTCTGCAAGCAGATTTAGAGCCCGATAAAATACGGATCGCTACGGTCCGGTTATCCATACCCCAGGTAAGGGTAGTGGGTGCCCAGGCTCCTTCTACCAGTCTTTTATAGCTGTTAATCGTGGGTGCAAAGAGCGGAAGAATTTCGGGAAGGAGCAAAAGCTGTCCCGCTACATATTGTTTCATCGTCTCACTCATGTGCAAAGGATCTTTTTCATCATAAAAAAGATTTTTCTTTTGGCCTGGGTCCCAAAGACTCTGATGGACATGACCGCCGCACCCTGGCAGGTTTTCATGAATCTTAGCCATGAAAGTCGCCATGATGCCTTGTTTATATGCGATTTCCTTCACGGCGGTCTTAAAAAGTACCGCCCGATCCCCTGCCTCCAGAATTTCAGAATATCGGATCGCCGCTTCATAGGTGCCGGGGCCTGTTTCCGTATGCAGACCTTCTATGGGAATGCCAAATTGATGGAGTAATTCGAAAAGGTCATTCATAAAGTCATGCTGCAAACTGCTGCGAAGAATGGAATATCCAAACATGCCCGGAGTCAGGGGTTGCAGATTGGAAAATTTTTTTTCGTTGGCAGTCTGGGGCGTTTCTGAAAAATTGTACCACTCGAACTCCTGAGAGAACAGCGGAAAAAGCCCTGCCTTTAGAGCGTCACTCGATACTTTTCTCAAGAGTTGCCGTGGGCAAACCGCTGGTTCATTTTCATTTTGAATGAGCTCACCCAGAAAGAAAGGAAGGTCATTTTCCCAGGGTATTTTTCTGAAGGTGGATAAATCCAGCCGAGAAGGTGCATCCGGATATCCTGTATGCCAACCGGTATAGGACCCATTGTCATAAGCTGCATCGGATGAATCCCAGCCGAATACTACATCGCAGAAACTGGTTCCGGAATCTACAACCGATAAAAATTTTTCGACAGATATGTATTTGCCCCTTAGGACCCCGTCGATATCGGTCAGGGCGATTTTGACTTTTCCCGACGCGTGATTTTTCACATAGGCCAGAATTTCCTTTGTATCCATAAAACTATTATTAAGAAGTTCTCCTTCTGGTTACCAACTTAAAGAATCCATATGAAAATACCAGCAAGGTCAAATAAAACAGGGCCAGTTCAAAATTGTAAATGGTCATGGCAATAATCGAAAGAACGGAGATCACCAGTGCAACGACGGGAAAAATGGGGTACAGGGGAACCCGGAAAGGTCTGGGCAATGAGGGCTCATTTCTGCGAAGGCGCAGCATCGAGACCATGGAGAGAATATAAAGGGTTAAGGCTCCAAAAACAGAAAGGGTGATAACCTGGTCGGTTTTTCCCGATAGCAGGGCAATCATGCCGATCGCCATATTTACAAGCAGGGCATTGGAAGGAGTTTTGAAACGGGGATGTATTTTCCCCAGAAATTCCGGTGCAAATTTTACTTTGCCAAATTCGTAGGTCGCCCTACCTGCCGACAGAATCAATCCATGAAAGGAAGCGACCAGTCCGAATAATCCAACGGTGATCAACAAATGGTAGAGTAGGTGGTTGTTGCCGGTAATATGGGCCAGTGCAAGCGGCAGCGGGGAATCAGAGGTTTTTCCATCTGACCGGTAGACAACTGCCTCCCATCCTGCGACACCGATAGAGCTCAAGAAAATCAATATACACAATACCACCAGGGTCAGGATGGCAGAACCGAAACCCAGCAATAAAGTGCGTTGGGGGCGATGAACCTCTTCTGCGACATTGGCAACCCCCTCGATTCCCAGAAAAAACCATATTGCAAAAGGAATGGAGGCCAGGATTCCCTGCCATCCATGGGGAAAGGCATTGTGCCGGATATGGCTCCATTCAAAATGAGGAAGCGTGACGCCGGTAAACAACAACAATTCTCCCACTGCAAACAAAGTGATAAACAGTTCAAACATCGCCGCTGCTTTTACCCCATAGATATTCAAGGATGTAAACAAGATATAGGCAAAAAGGGCGATGGCCCTGACAGGAATTTCCGGAAAAAACAGATTGAAATAGGCGCCGATGGCAAAGGCGATCGCTGGGGGCGCAAAAATGAATTCAATGTTTTGAGCCATACCCGCTATAAAACCTAGGTCGCTTCCCAATGCACGAAAGGCATAGTCAAAAGCACCCCCTGCTTTGGGTATGGCGGCGGCAAGTTCGGCATAGCTGAAAGTAAATGTGGTATACAGGACAATAATAAAACAGGTCGCGATGGCCAGGCCTCCCGAACCACCCTGTTCAAGACCCAGATTCCATCCGAAATACATACCGGAAATCACGTATCCCACACCCAGTCCCCAGAGTAGAAAAGGGCTCAAAGTTCGTTTTAGCGTGGGGGCTGGTGGAGATATCATAACTGAAAGGTGAATTTAAAATCCTTTGAGGGGCTGGTATCCAAAAATAGAATGAATAAAAGGTTTGGCAAGCAGGCAGGGGAGGATTCCAAATAAGAAAGTTTGATGTTTGCATATTAAATGCTTTGGGTAAATTGTCGTATTAAATTTTAGTCATGTTTGTAAAAGATGCGCGTGTAGACGCATATATTGAAAAATCGGCTGCCTTTGCCCAGCCCATTTTAAAGAAATTGCGCAAGCTGATAATGACGGCTTGCCCGGATGCTGTAGAAACCATCAAATGGAGCTTTCCGAACTACGAAATACATGGCTCCCTGTTTTGCAGCATGGCAGCTTTTAAAGAGCACTGCTCCTTTGGATTCTGGAAAGCGTCCTTGCTAAGAGATGCAGCAGGCATTCTGAAACTGGCAGACAGAAATGCGATGGGCCATCTGGATAAGATTCAGACCTTAAAGGATCTTCCATCTGACAAAATACTTCTTTCGTATTTAAAAGAAGCTGCCCTACTCAACGAAAACAATATAAAAATAGTCAGACCGAAAACCGTTGCCAAGAAGGAATTGCCAGTACCCAATCAACTGGCATCTGCCTTAAAGAAGAACAAAAAGGCATTGGCTGGTTTTGATGCCTTTTCACCTTCCCAGCGAAGAGAATACATTGAGTGGGTCGAGGAAGCAAAAACCGAAGAAACGAAAAATAAGAGAATAGAAACGACCATCGAATGGTCAGCAGAAGGTAAGTCGCGGCACTGGAAATATAAAAAAGCTTGAACCTGATGGCTGGCAGATCAGCTCACGAAATTTTTTGCCTTATTTTAAATCAGCGGGTTCGAAGGTTCTTTATCAAAAAGGTTAAAAGATTTACTCTATGGAAGATCACCCAGGGCGGTTTCATATAGATCCGGACATATCGAAGGCGATGACGCTGCACACCGATTTTTATACAGATCCTGATTTATTCGAGCAGAGCCGTTCAAGTATTTTTGAAAAAAGCTGGCAATATATTGGAGACAAGGGTTTGATAACCGAAAAGGGGCGTTGTTATCCCTTTACTCTTTTGGAAAACTACCTGAATGAGCCGCTTTTGCTGACCAGGGACGCCCAACAGCAAATGCATTGCCTCTCCAATGTCTGCACGCACCGGGGCACGGTCTTGATTACAGAACCCTGTTCTGCAGCCCACTTACGATGCCGGTACCACGGAAGGCAATTTCACCTGGATGGACGATTTCTCTCCATGCCGGAATTTAAGGAAGTAAAAAATTTCCCCTCCAGGGAAGATGATCTCACCCAGCTGCCATTGTTTGAATGGGGACCCTGCTTATTTACTTCGCTGGATTTACGGGCAGACCCCAAAAAATATTTTGCCGCGATGAAGGACCGAATGTCTTGGCTACCGCTCCAGGATTTTATTTACAGACCGGATTTATCCAATCAATTCACCGTCAAAGCCCACTGGGCACTCTACTGTGAAAACTATCTGGAAGGTTTTCACATTCCCTTTGTGCATGCCAGTTTGAATGCGGTAATAGATTATGGAAATTACACCACGGAATTGTTCGAATATTCAAACCTGCAGCTGGGACTTGCCAAAACGAACGAACAGATATTCGACCTGCCTGAATCCTCCAAAGATTTTGGAAAAAACGTTGCGGCTTATTATTTCTTTGTATTCCCCAATATGATGTTCAATTTTTATCCGTGGGGGCTCAGCATCAACCTGATCCAACCGCAATCCCGAGATTTGACTTCGGTATCTTTTTTGACCTATGTCTGGAAGGAAGAACTATTTAACAAGGGTGCAGGATCGGGTTTGGATGCGGTGGAAATGGAAGATGAGGAGGTGGTTGAAGCTGTTCAAAAAGGCATTCGTTCCCGTTTTTATCATCATGGCCGTTATTCGGTAAGCCGGGAACAGGGGATTCATCATTTTCACCGGCTGATCGTGCAAGCCCTGGGATCAGAAAACGGTTTCCACTGACAGTGGTTTCAAGTTCATATTTTTAAAACCCTGGGTATTTGCCGGACAAGGAGGACCAGTCGGGAAGCGGATCCTTTAAGTATACAGCGGAATGACCGGTCGGCCGCAGTAAAGTTTGGAGGGAATAAAGTGGAAATTCGAAAACAACACATAGGTAAATCATGAGTCAACAACCCTTGGTGATCGAAGGCGTTTATCAAGTCCACCGAGAAAGGGTTTGGGAAGCGCTGGTCAACCCCGATCAAATAAAAAAATGGTATTTTAACCTGCCCGGTTTCAAGGCAGTCCTGGGTTATGAATTCGACTTTACAGGATTGTCCAATGATCAGCGACCCTACCACCATTTATGCCGGATTACAGAAGTGGTAGCCGGTAGAAAACTGGCGTATACCTGGCGTTACGAAGGCTATCCGGGGACTTCCACCGTTGTTTTCGAATTGTTTGCAGAAGGGGAAAAAACCCGTTTAAAACTTACCCATATCGGTCTCAGCAATTTCGACCAGGCAAATCCCGATTTTGCCTATGCAAATTTCGAACAGGGTTGGAATTATATCCTTAAAAAATCGCTGGGTGAATTTTTAGATACGTGTTCGTAAGGTTCCGACACGCTGCTCGAGATCTTTTTACTCCGTATTTCTTTTGCGAAGTGATTCCGGCGGTCGAAATTATTTTTTCAACTCTAGAATGGAATAGTCGGTATCCTCAGCCAGAACCTGATTTTTCAAGCTCCCCAAAGCCTCAATTTTCAACTCAATTTCATCACCGGGCTTCAGCCATTGTTCTTCATAGGCCGGATCATTTAATTTCCCCGTTCCATTTAATTCAAGCAGACATCCGGTTCCCACTGTTCCAGAACCGATGATGTCCCCCGGATACAGCTCAACGCCATAGGAAGCCCGTGCAATTATTTCGGCAAAAGTCCATTCCATATCCCGGAGGTTCCCCTTGCTTAAGGTTTTACCGCCTACAGAAGCGGACATTTTTAGATTCCAAGATTTTCCTTCATGATTTTTAGGACTGGGAACCTCAAACTCCTTCAATTCGTCCAGTGTCACCAGCCAAGGTCCTGTGGTAGTAACAAAATCTTTTCCTTTGGCCGGCCCCAGGTTGAGCAACATTTCTTCCATTTGCAAGGTTCTAGCACTGAAATCATTGAGAATCATGAGTCCGGCAATGTAGTCCTCTGCATCTTGTGTTCGAATATTTTTTCCGTTTTTGGAGATTACGACCGCTGCTTCGAGTTCATAATCCAGTTTCTTTAGCTGATCCGGCATAATATATAGCGGACCAGGTCCCCGAACTGTCCGGTGATTGCCAAAATAAAATACGGGAAAAGAATCGAAAACCGGTGTCATATCCAGCCCCCGGTTTCGCCTTGCTGTTTCCACATGTTGCCTGAAAGCATATCCGTCCCGTAGAGAGGGAGGATTGGGTACAGGCGCCAACAGCGTGGGTTCCGTCCATGAAATGCTGCGGCTTTTTATGAGTGAGGAAGTGGTTAAATCTGCCGAAAGTTTGCGCAACTTCGGATAAAAAAGGTTCCAGTTCTCTAGAATTTCAAGCATGTTATCCGGCAGATCCGGTTGAAGCAAATGGATATCATATACCTTTTCTTCCGAGAGCAGACCCGCTGATTGTTTTCCGTTTTTTAAAAAGCTAACCAGTTTCATATATTACCCCTTTTTTCCTGCTCGCGTTCGATGGCTTCAAAAAGTGCTTTGAAATTTCCCTTTCCGAAACTTTTGGCTCCCTTACGCTGGATAATTTCAAAAAATACGGTTGGTCTGTCCTGGACCGGTTTGCTGAAAATCTGAAGCAGATAGCCATCCGGATCCCGGTCGACCAGAATGCCCATGTCTTTCAAAGGCTCCAGATCTTCATCAATTTTCCCCACCCTGGCTTCCAGGTCATCATAGTAACTGCCCGGAACCTTTAGAAATTCAACACCCCGTTTCATGAGTTCCCTAACGGTTTTCACAATGTCCTTGGTGGCTAGGGCTACGTGCTGAACCCCTTCCCCGTTAAAAAACTCAAGGAATTCCTCTACCTGTGATTTTCTTTTACCTTCTGCCGGCTCATTGATCGGAAATTTAACAAAGCCATTGCCATTGCTCATGACCTTGCTCATCAAGGCAGAATACTCTGTAGAAATATCGGTGTCATCAAAACTCAGGATGTTTTTAAATCCCATGACCTTTTCATAAAAAGAAACCCATCGATTCATCTGATTCCACCCCACATTTCCCACGCAATGATCCACGTATAGCAGCCCGGTCGGTGATGGGTTGTACTCAGTTTCCCAGCCAATATATCCTGGCATAAATACGCCGCTGTATTTTTTTCTTTCTATAAACAGATGAATGGTATCTCCATAGAGTTTGATGGCGCTCATGCCGACTGTTCCCGCATTGTCAGACAATTTTCTGGGCTCCATTTCACTCAGCGCTCCTCTTTGGGTCGTTTCCTTCCAAGCTTTTTCTGCATCCTCCACCCGGAGGGCAATTGCTTTTACGGAATCTCCATGTTGTAAAACCTGTTGGGAAATGGGATGGTCAGGCCGCAGGGCGGAGGTAAATACCAAGGTCAACTGGTTCTGGCTGACCACATAACTGGCACGATCCTTCATTCCGGTTTCCGGACCAGCGTAGGCGATCCCCTGAAATCCAAAAGCGGTTTTATAATAATGGGCTGCTTGTTTGGCATTGCCCACATAGAATTCAATATAGTCCGTACCCAACAGGGGCAGAAAATCGTTTTCCATAAAAAAGTTTAATTGATAAAAAGTGAATCAGTCCATCTGGTTGGAAATATACGAGGAACCGGCCGCAAGGGAGATCAGCAAAAAGATATAACGCCTGCGCTGGTCGCTGAATATTTTACGGGCATAATCTGGTCGCATCGTCCATAAAATTAAATAAAATAAAATTGATATATGGAAAAATGGATCTGAACTTTACCGATAGTTCCATAAAAATAAATTTATGCCCCATTTTATCAGTCGGGGTGTCGTTCCAGAAAAACGACATACCCAGTTCCGAAGCGCTTCAGGAAAATTATATTCAGAAGAATTGGTATCTACAGAGGGATTTTCAAGCGATTACAGCTTACTCTATCATATCCACCCGCCGACCCAGATTCTTCAAACCGATATGCCTACCACGATCGATATCCGGATCGCAGAAGAAAAAATGCTGAAACACAGAAGCCTGGAGGGCTTTAAGTTAATCCCGCAAAATGATTACCTCAATAGCAGAAAGCCCTTGTTGGTAAACAAGGATGTGCAAATATCCCTGGCCGCTCCCAAACAATCACTCACTGATTATTTTTTTAAGAATGCCGATGCGGACGAACTGATCTTTGTCCATGAAGGAAAGGGGAAAATTTCAACGGTCTATGGTCAGCTTTCCTTCGGCTATGGCGATTACATTCATATTCCCCGGGGAACCATTTACCAGATTCAATTTGAATCGGAAGGAAATCGACTTTTTATTGTGGAGTCATTCAGCCCAATCCGCTACCCCAAAAAATATGTGAGCAAATATGGACAGCTGCTTGAAAATTCTCCCTATTGTGAGCGCGATATAAGAACGCCGGTATCATTCGAGCCAAAAGATGAAACGGGCGATTTCCTGGTTCGTATAAAAAAGCAGGGAATGCTTTATGGAATTCACTATGCCCATCATCCCTTCGATGTCGTAGGCTGGGACGGCTGTTGTTATCCTTATATTTTTTCGATACACAATTTTGAACCCATAACCGGAAGGATTCACCAACCCCCGCCCGTACATTTAACCTTTGAAGGGAATAATTTTGTCGTTTGCAGTTTTGTGCCCCGTTTATTCGACTATCATCCCTTATCTATTCCGGTTCCTTATAATCACAGCAATATTGACAGCGATGAATTGTTGTACTATGTAGATGGTGATTTTATGAGCCGTAAAAATGTTACGCGAGGTATGATGACGCTGCATCCGGCTGGTATCCCGCACGGCCCCCATCCTGGAACCGTCGAAAAGAGCCTGGGTGCAAAAGAAACCAAGGAACTGGCCGTGATGGTAGACACTTTTCATCCTTTGTCCCTCACGGATACGGCCCTTGCACTGGAGAATCCCGGATATACGACCAGTTGGAACGAAAAATGATAAAACACCTGCCGGTAATTGCCAGTCATCTACATGAAAAATGGAATTTAAAAATCAGGTAGCCATTGTAACCGGCGCAGCCCGGGGAATAGGATTTGAGATTTGCAGAACCCTATCCAAAGAAGGAGCGAAAGTCCTATTGAATGATATGGATCATGAAGCCGCACTGGAAGCCGCAGGGCAAATCAATGAGGAAAATTCAGACTCCTGTTTGGCAATCGCAGGGGATAGCAGCGAGATGGATACAATACATAAATTGGTTACCGCAGCGATAGACAATTATGGACAGCTGAATATTGTTATCGCTAATGCAGGTATAACCTTGTTTGGCGATTTTTTCACTTATTCCCCTGAGGACTTCAGCCGGGTTATGCAGGTAAATCTCCAGGGCTCTTTTTTTCTTGCCCAAGCTGCATCTATTCAAATGAAACGCCAAAGGGATGGGGGGTCCATTTTGTTCACTTCCTCTGTGACCGGTCACCAAGCGCATAAAAACCTAGCGGCATACTCGATGAGCAAGGCTGCACTGGAAATGCTAGCAAGAAATTTGGTCATCGAGCTTTCTGAATATAAAATCAACATCAATACGATTGCTCCGGGAGCCACCCTCACCGAGCGAACGTTGCAGGATCCCACCTATCATAAAATCTGGTCCAGGATTACACCCATGGGGCGTCCGGCTGGGGTCAGGGATATTGCCGATGCGGCTTTGTTCCTGGTTTCAAAAAAAGCCAGGCATATAACAGGTCAAACCCTGATTGTAGACGGAGGCTGGACATGCATCGGAATACCGCCCGATGAACCAGCCTGATCACCAGATAAAAAAAGCGGATATACTCACTAAATACACTTTTTGATGAAGGAAATTGTGGTGGATCATATTTGTTTACTGGGAGAAGGTACCCTATGGGACACCAGGCGGCAGTCTGTCTGCTGGATTGATATTTTGAGAGGGGAGATTCACGAATACCACCCCGCAACCCATGAATTTAAAACCATTTCCTTACATCAGATGGTGGGATCAATTGCAGTGTCGGAGGATGGAAATTTTATAGCCGCACTGAAAAATGGTTTTGCAAAAGTGCACAGACATTCCGGTGAAGTCAGGATGATTTTCAACCCGGAACCCCATCTTCCGGGCAATCGATTCAATGACGGTAAATGTGATCCGGCAGGAAGATTTTGGGCAGGAACGATGTCACATACGGATGAGCCGGGGAAAGGAAGTTTGTATGTATTGGATGAGCACCTTGCGGTCACTAAAAAAATGGAAAACGTATCTATTTCCAACGGTATGGCCTGGAGCGGAGATCAGGAAACCTTTTATTATATCGATACCCCTACCTTTTCGGTCGCCGCTTTCAGGTACGATCAAAAAAATGCTAAAATCAGCGAAAAGAGAATCGTGGTCCAGGTCCCCGTAGGAGATGGATCGCCCGATGGTATGACGATTGATCAGGAAGGCATGTTGTGGATCGCTCATTGGGATGGGTGGCAGGTTACCCGTTGGAATCCCGGAACAGGAAAAAAAATTCTTTCTATTCCATTTCCAGCGGCCCGGGTGACCTGTTGCTGTTTTGGCGGACCGGATTTCCAGGATTTATATGTCAGTACAGCTAGAAACGGCCTGAGCGAAGAGCAGCTGAACGATCAACCCCTGGCTGGATCACTCTTTGTCATTAAAGACGTCGGTTACAAGGGCCTGGCCGCTTTTGAATTCAATGGATAAATCCTTTCGGTGGGCTGATATGGGCTTGGTTGCGGTTGAAAAAAAAGTCCCGTTATAAACGGGACTTTTTTTTGTGGTGGAGGATACCGGGATCGAACCGGTCACCTCTAACATGCCATGCTAGCGCTCTACCAGATGAGCTAATCCCCCATCGTCCGGATGCCCATGTGCTAGGCTTGGCCCGGCTTTTTTAATTGCAGACAATTAAAGAGCTGCAAATATATCCATTCTGAACAAATACACGACGGAGTTCTTAATTATCTTTGTCTGCGCCATGGGAATACTGCGCAAAATTGGAGAATATCTTTATATCGTCAAGAGAGATCCGAACGAACCGACCAGCTCCTGGATAAAATACATGAACCGGATCAACCGGATTTCCATTTTCATGTTCTTGATAGGCATCCTGATCATCCTTTTTCGCCTGATCTTTAAAAAACATCCCTAAATCAACTTGCTCAGCAGTTTTGCATTGTTTAAAACCCAAGTGAAAGGGTTAGAGGTTAAATGATGGGCTTCCTGGCTGTTCAACGGTCGGTGCGGGGTTGTCTGATAAAAACTTCACGATCAGGGTTGCAGCCTTTTTCGAGGCGTTGCCACCCTGCGATAGCAGGGATCGTAGGTCTGCGTAATCCTTTTGCAGACGGATTCTCGTGGCTTGGTCTGATATCAACTTCTTTAGTTCTTCCACGATATTTTTCACGTTCATCTCATCTTGAATCAATTCTTTCACAACGGGCTTATCCATGATCAGGTTAACGAGGGAAATATATTTTACTTTGATGAGTCGTTTGGCAATCTGATAAGATATCCGGCTGCCTTTGTAACAAATCACTTCTGGAACACCGAAAAGAGCAGTTTCCAGGGTCGCCGTACCCGAGGTCACGCAGGCTGCCCGTGCATGGGACAAAAGGGAATACGTTTGATTTCTAACCCGTCCAGCCAGGGGAAAGGGTTTTAGGATTTCATCATAAAAGGAAGCTTCTTGTCCAGGTGCCTCGGCAACCACGAACTGGAAATCCGGGAAAGACCGACTTGCTTCCAACATGACTGGAAGTTTTTTTAATATCTCCTGCTTACGGCTGCCGGGCAGAAGTGCAACTAGCGGTTGTACAGGTGGCACCGATTTTTGGATGCCGGTCAAAAATATATCAGGTGGTCTTTGTGACTCCGGAGACTGACGAAAACGTTCGATTACTTCCACCAACGGATGACCCACATATTCCGTTTCGTAATGCCATTTTTCAAAAAATGCCTTTTCAAACGGAAGAATGACGAGCATTTTATCAATGTTTTCTCGGATGCTTTTCACCCGGCTCTCTTTCCAGGCCCATACCTGAGGAGAAATATAATAAATGGTTTTAAATCCGGCATTGCGAGCCCAGTCGGCGATGCGCAGGTTGAAGCCCGGATAGTCGATAAAAATAACGGCATCCGGATTGAATACCTGAATATCGGTTTTACAGAATTTTATATTCTTCAAAATGGTAGGCAGGTTGCGAACCACCTCCGTGAAACCCATAAATGCCAGCTCACGGTAATCTTTCACTATTTCGGCGCCTGCTTCCCGCATCAAATCTCCACCCCATCCGCGCAACTGAGCCGAAGGATCCAATTTTTTGATTTCCCTGATCAGATTGCTTCCATGCAGGTCCCCCGATGCTTCACCGGCGATGATATAGTATTTCATGTGAAACAAAGATATAAAACGATGACCGCATGGTTCTTGGCAAACCAGGGTATGGAAGACAAGGAATCCAAATTGGCTGACCAGGAAGCTTTTCAGGCCTAAGAAATCAATTTATAGGTAAGTACGAGTATGCCATAGATCAGGGTGGCTACAAAAATACCTTTGGCGGTTTTATCACGGTGGGTGTTAATATAAATAGTAAAAAGAATGGCGTTGGCCAACAGAGAAAGGCTGCTGATGGCCGTCAGAAGTTGTTTATTGTGGATCAGCACATAAAAATATTCTCGAAGACTGATGGTACGGCTAAAAACGGTGAAATAATAAATAAGCATGGCCAGCATCGGACCCAGGATACCCAGCAGGATGCCAAATTTCAAATGGTCTTTTTTCAGTATCAAAATTTCCAGGTTTTTTCAAGTTTGGATTTCAAAACGTAATTGGTCAGGTCAAATTGTACAGGAACCACACTCACATAATTGTGTTCCAAGGCCCAGACATCAGAATCCCTTCCTTTGTCGAAATTTACAAACTCACCGGTCAGCCAAAAATATTTTTTGCCGTTTGGATCACTTCTTTGGATAAAGTCTTCTTCATATTTGGCATATGCCTGTTTACAGATTTTTACACCTTTGATGAGTTCAGCGTCTACAGCCGGAATATTTACATTCAACACCGTATGTTTATCCAGTTTTGTTTTCAACATCTGCTGAACCACCAGACGGGCATATTGACGGGCGCCTGTGAAATCCGCCTCTACACTATGATCCAATAGCGAGAAACCGGCAGAAGGGATGCTCTCAATGGCTGCTTCAACAGCCGCCGACATGGTGCCCGAATAGATTACGTTAATCGAATGATTGGCTCCGTGGTTTATCCCACTCAGACAGATATCGGGTTTGCGATGAAGCACTTTGTCCACTGCCAGCTTAACGCAGTCCACCGGCGTTCCAGAACATTGCCAGGCTTCCACGCCTTCAAAAATGGCGACCGGCTGCAATCGAAGTGGGTGACCGATCGTAATGGCATGACCCATACCCGATTGGGGCTTGTCAGGGGCTACGACCACGACTTTCCCCAGGTCTTTTACTGCTTCCACAAGGCTTCGTATACCAGGCGCCATAATCCCATCGTCGTTGGTAATCAGGATGACGGGTAGTTTGCTCTTCTTTGATTTAGACATAGTTATAAAGGGGTTGCGAAATTACAATTTTTTTAATGCCGGTGGGTAAAACAGTATTTTTCGCTTTGTTTTTAAAGAATTCGGTCTTGCTTTTCGGGGTGGTTGCTATACCTTTGCAACCGGCTAAAATACCCATATGGCAGGACAACTGAAGGAAGTTCGTAACCGGATCAAATCCATCCAGAGCACACAGCAAATTACCAAGGCAATGAAGATGATCAGTGCCACCAAACTGCGTAAAGCTCAGGAAGCCATCCAGCAAATGAGGCCTTATTCCAAGAAACTTCAGCAGGTCCTCAGCAATATTGTCAGCAATGCCGAAGGGGATATTAGTTCTTCCTTATCCACGACCAGGCCGGTCGAGAAGGTTTTGCTGATCCTGATCACAAGTGACCGTTCTTCCTGCGGCGCCTACAATTCCAACCTGATTAAACTCGCAAAGGCCACCATGCGGGAAAAATATCCTGCACAAACGGCCAAGGGCAATAGCATAATCTGGAGTATTGGTAAAAAAGGTTATGAGCATTTCCTTAAGAACAACTTCAAGGTAAACGGCGAATTCCGGGATATATTTCAGCACTTGAATTTTGAATCCGTGCAGCAATGTGCCCAGGCCGCTGTAAAAGCCTTTGAAAACCACGAGTTTGATGCAGTCGATATTGTATACAGCGAATTCAAAAACGCTGCTTCTCAGATTTTTGTAGTAGAACCCTTCCTTCCAATTCCCAAAAAGAGCAAACCAGTCGGTGCTGTTTCCAGCGATTTTATATTTGAACCCTCCAAGGAGGTAATTTTGATGGAGCTCATGCCGAAAATTCTCAATACTCAATTGTTTAAAGCAGTGCTGGATGCCAATGCCTCCGAACATGGTGCCCGTATGACGGCCATGGACAAAGCCACGGAAAACGCCAATGAGATCTTAAAAAGCCTTCGTATCTCCTATAACCGGGCGCGTCAGGCAGCCATCACGACTGAATTGACAGAAATCGTTTCAGGCGCAGCCGCTCTGCAGGGTTAATTGGAGAGGAGGAATGTTAGTTAAATGTGGGTATAACCCTTCCGGGTTCAGAAAAAATTACTCTGGGAATATCTAATTTGCGACAACAGATTCCTGCACTATATTCCTGGAATTCTAAATGATAAGATGGAGATTTCTGATTTGATTCCGCACATCGAGGCTTTGATTTTCGCCAGCGACAAGCCTTTAACCGCTATGGAAATGACCGAATTGCTGAACAATGCATTTGGTTTTATGGATGATAAACTTACCCTGGACCAGATTCAGACTGGTATCGATGGAATCGTTGCAAAATATCAAGGCGAGTTTTATCCATTCGAAGTGCGGGAGAGTGGTGGGGGATGGCAGTTTCTTTCTAAAAAAGCCTATCACAAAACGATTGCCCAGCTGAACGGCGAGAAATTCCTGAAACGATTGTCAACGGCTGCATTGGAAACCCTCGCCATCGTCGCCTACAAACAACCCATTACCAAAGGGGAAATTGAATCCATTCGCGGCGTGAACAGCGATTATTCTATCCAGAAACTGCTGGAAAAAGAACTCATCATCATCATGGGCCGGAATGAGGATATGCCGGGCAAACCATTGATTTATTCCACTTCTAAATCGTTCATGGATTATTTTGGAATCAACCAAACCGCAGATCTGCCCAGATTAAGAGAAGTTCTGGGAGAAAATCTGGAAGAACCTTCCCTGATCAATTATACCCCTCTTCCGCCCGAAATTACACAGGCATTGGTGGTAAGTGAAGAAGGTGAATTACTCGAAAACAATCCTTCCAATCCAAATGAAGGGGAAGTCGAAGACAATGTTTAACTCGTTTTTTACTGCCTTCAGCATTCGGGATTAGGCCATCAGGCGTGTAAGGTCTCAAATTCCTGAATTCTCAAATTCCCGAATTATATTCGCGTGTATAATGAAACCTCTCAACCACGCTGAACTCATTTCCATTGCTGAAGAATATGGAACTCCGCTCTATGTATACCATGCGGAAAAAATTAAGGAACAATATGAAAGACTGCTGCATGCTTTCAGCGGTTCCAATACCATTTTTTTTTATGCCTGTAAAGCACTTACCAATCTCAACGTGCTTCGCTATATCCGCAACCTGGGCGCTAATGTAGATTGTAGTTCGATCAATGAGGTAAAACTCGCCCTGCACGCCGGATTTCCTTCTTCCCGGATTCTTTATACTTCAAATGGGATCGATTTTGATGAAATCAAGGAAGCCAAAGAACTCAAGGTTTATATCAACATAGACAGCCTGTCCAATCTGGAAAAATTTGGTCAGCATTTCGGCTCAACATACCCTGTGGGGATACGACTGAGACCGAATATTCTGGCAGGTGGAAATATGAAAATTTCTACCGGCCATGACAAAAGCAAGTTCGGCATTCCCGTCGACCAGATCCATGAAATACTTTCGACGGTAAATAAATATCAAATGCGGATCAGCGATCTGCATATACATACCGGCAGCGAGATAAAAGATGTGGATGTATTCCTAAAAGGGATTGAAGTATTGTTTGATATCGCACCGCACTTCGAAGACCTTGAATTTATAGACCTGGGTGGAGGATTTAAAGTTGCCAGCCGGGAAGGGGAAGAAGAAACAGATATTCCGCTTTTAGCAAAAAAAGTGGGTGATGCTTTTGCAAATCATCCCTATAAAAACGGTCGGCCCCTACAGGTTTGGTTTGAACCGGGAAAATTTCTGGTGAGCGCTGCTGGGAGTTTTATAACTAAAGTAAATGTGTTGAAAAAAACCAGTGCAGCAGAGTTTGTAAGTGTAAACAGCGGATTCAATCACTTGATACGCCCGATGTTTTATGATGCCTATCATCATATTGAAAATATCAGCAACCCCGAAGGTGTGGTGAAGAATTACTCGGTTGTCGGAAATATCTGCGAGACAGATACATTTGCCTGGGACCGCCCCCTGCGTGAGGTGCGGGAAGGTGATTTGCTTGTATTTCGAAATGCAGGTGCATACGGTTTCGAAATGTCCTCCAATTTTAATTCCCGATTTAAGCCGGCCGAGGTCATGGTGTTGAATGGAAAACCGCATTTAATCCGCCGTCGTGATCAGTTTGAAGATCTGCTACGCAATCAGCAGGAAGTGATTTAGATTTTTTCATTTTCTGTTCATTTGTTATATTCAGGTAATTTCTTTTTATGCCCATACGAATGACAGATGATCCGGTTCAGCCGGATGACAGTGGAGGGGGGTTTGATGGCGGTGGCAGAGGCGGCGGCGGTGGCGGACTATTTGGTTTGTTGCCACTGGTGTTGTCTCTTATTCGCGGCCCTAAAAGTCTGCTGTTGATTCTGGCGTTGGGAATCGGGGGATATTTTTTACTCGGGCGCGGCGGGGGATGCAACGGTGCTGGCATTGTGCAGCAGGTACAACAACTCGCGACGGGCGGCATCTTAGATCCCCGTCAATTTGATAAGTCAAAAGTGTATGAATCCCTCGCCGATGATGACAGTAAAAATCCACTTCCCGAATCAGCCAATCTTCAAAAGTTTGCGCCGACTGTTGGCGACCAGGGAAAGCAGGGAAGTTGTGTTGCCTGGAGCAGCGCCTATGGCGCCAGAACCATTCTGGAATCTGTTCGCACCGGATCGGATCCCAATTCCTTGAAATTTAGCCCCTCATTTTTGTACAACCAGATCGGTCTGGATGGCTGTGATGGATCCTATATCAACCGCGCAATGGATTTTATGAGTCAACGGGGGTCGGTGCCCTATGAGGCCTTTCCTTATTCCGACCAGGATTGTTCCAGACAACCCGATCAGCAACTATTGGATCAGGCAAGGCAATTCCGGATGCGGGGTTCCAACCGCTTGACGGTGGGAAGCAGCACAGACAAAATTGATTTAAGGGCAATCAAAGAAAATCTTTCCCAAGGAGCACCTGTGGTGATAGGAATGATGGTGGGCGGATCCTATATGCAGCCCATGATGGGACAGGATGTCTGGAATCCGACACCTGATGATGAATCCATGATGGGGTTCGGAGGCCACGCACAGTGTGTAGTGGGTTATGATGACACCAAATATGGCGGAGCCTTTCTGATCATGAACAGCTGGGGACCGCAGTGGGGTAACAACGGCTTTGCCTGGGTCAGGTATAAACATTTCAAATATTTTGTCCGGGAAGCTTACGGACTGGAGGCAATGCCAGCTGTGGGTGCGGCGGCCAACAAACCATTTGAATGTGAAGTAGGGTTGGTACAAGTAACCCTGAATGGCAATAAAGTTGTTGCCGGAAACTATATACCGCTCAAAAAACATGCGGAAAATGTTTTTGAAACGACCGAAGCCCTGAAGCCCGGTACGCGGTTTAAAATGGAGATTCGAAATGAGTCTGAGTGTTATATTTATGTGTTCGGAAAAGAAACGGACGGCAGCAGCTACACGCTATTCCCTTATCCCCGCACCGACGATCCAACCAAGACCAAATATTCTCCATTTTGTGGCATTGCTGGCTACCGGTTATTTCCAAAAGATAAGAGCATGGAACCCGATAGCATTGGAACAAAAGATATCATGGCAGTGGTAGTGACTAAGGATAGCCTGAACTGGAGTAAAGTGAATGCCCAGATGAGTCAGAATAAGACCTCAGACTATGCCGATAGACTTCGCGCAGCCTTGGGTTCCTCATCCCAGTTTATTCAGGCTGATCTTTCATCAAAAGGGAATATTCACTTTAGTAGCGAAGCAGGCGGAAATCAGTTGGTCGCCTGTATAGTAGAAGTAAATAAATAAAAAAAACAGCCACCCTGCGGTGGCCGTCCAAATCTGTTTGAGAGTCATCAAAATTTAGTTTTCCGTCAAGAAAAGGTACAGATTTCATTGGCTTTTTTCGATACTGGATCTTTTTTCGGTTTTCAAATGGATAATGAAGGGTTCAGGGGTCGTCAACTTTTTTTCAGGGCATTGGATTTCGCATTCATAGGTTGAAATATCTTTTAATGGTCTGATCGGTTTTTTTCAGGTTCGGATTTCTTAGGTTCTCGTCGGATTTCTTTGTTTTTCTCAGGTTCGGATTTCTTAGGTTTTCGTCGGATTTCTTTGGTTTTCTTCGGATCTCAGCGTCTGGTTTTTTAAAGGATCAAATCATTCGCGCGTTTCAACAATACAAAGATGCGAAGCCTAGAAGGCTTTACATAGCTTATTCGACAGGGGCGGTAAATCCTTCGATTTTCGGGATTTTAGTGTCGATGAGTGGATTTTCATGAACAGTATTCTTGCCAAAGCCGCGCCGGACGGGCATTTGAGGCCTAAGGGTTTCTATGTATATAAAAGGTAAGAAAAGCGGACGTCAACCGGCGAACCCGCCGGACGCAATGATCAACGAGGAGGGGTAAAAACTGACTGAATCTTAAATGCTTGATAATCAAATGATTAAATAAATGTAAGGAAAAGGCTGGCTGAAGCAGATTCATCAACTCATTGGCTATAATTCTTGGTACCTGATAAAAAATCAATCATTCCTTTCATGCGTATTCAAAAGTCACAGGATCACACCCTGGGAAATGGGATCACTAAATTTAAAAATTTCAAATGAAAAATTATTTGCTGGCCGTTTTTTTCTTCCTGAGTTTTTTTAATCTGACAGCACAAACGGAACAATTTGATTCTACAGTTTACAATCCCCATGATTATTTCTTGCAAAATTTTAATCCACCTCCAGGCAATAGTTACCGGTCTGCCGATGGAAAACCGGGACCCTTATACTGGCAGAATAGTGCCAGCTATCTGATCCATGCAACCCTAGATGAAAAGGATACCAGTGTCAAGGGCGACGTGCTAATAAATTATTCTAACAATAGCCCCAACAAACTGGATTTTGTATGGCTTCAGCTGGATCAGAATATTTTTAGTCCTGCTTCAAGGGCTGCTGCCGCAAGTCCGGTCACAGGCGATGTATTGGGTGTTCTCGGATTGAACAACGGGGGTTACCGGATAGCCGCTGTGACAATCACGCAGGGAGATAAGTCCTATAGCGTTCAACCCATCATTACAGACACCCGTATGCAAATTCGGTTAAATAAACCTGTTATGCCAAATGGCGACAAAGTTGCCATAAAGATAAATTACAGTTTTACGGTGCCGATCAATGGTGCAGGTCGGTTTGGGATTTTGTATGATAAGAAAGGGGGTGTATATGAAATCGCCCAATGGTATCCACGCATGTGTGTTTATGATGATGTGGAAGGGTGGAACACCCTTCCTTATATGGGTCTGGGTGAGTTCTATTGTGACTACGGGAATTATGAATACTTCATCACCGTACCTTCAGAAATGATCGTATACGGCTCCGGAGATCTTCAAAATCCGGGGGAAGTCTTGACCCCTGAAGAAATAAAAAGATTATCCATCGCCGCTAGCAGTGACCGGTCGATTCCAATCATCAGTGCCGATGAAGTGGGAAAACCATCCATACGTCCGAAGTCCAATGGGACGCTTACCTGGCATTTCAAAATGAATAATACCAGGGATATCGCCTGGGCGGCCTCCAAAGCATTGGTTTGGGATGCTGCAAAAATTAATTTGCCATCGGGCCGGAAAGCCCTGGCCATGTCGGCCTATCCGACAGAAAGCATTGGGGATACGGCCTGGTCGAGATCCACAGAGTATTTGAAAAACAGCATAGAGATTTATTCGAAAAACTTTTTTGAATATCCCTGGGATGTGGCTGTAAGCATGGGAGGCGCCATTGGAGGCATGGAGTATCCAGGTATTATTTTTAACGAATATCATGAGACCAGGGGCAGGTTGTGGTTTTTAATTGCGCATGAAATTGGACACAACTGGTTCCCAATGATTGTCGGTTCCAATGAGAGGAAATATATGTGGCAGGATGAGGGTTTCAATACCTACATTAATTATTATGCAACCGAACTTTTTAACAAAGGCGAATATGTAAATGATTCATCATTTTTCAAAGATGATTTTTTTGCCTCCCGGGATTACAACTTGTTTATGCATTATCGAGATCCTCTAATGGTATTTTCAGACGCGATGGACATCAATCAGCATTATCAATTTTATGGTAAAACGGCATACGGCCTGAACCTGCTTCGAACGGTAATAGTTGGCAAAGATCGCTTTGACTATGCTTTCAGGCAATATACCGGCAGCTGGTCATTCAAACACCCCACACCCTATGATTTCTTTCATTCTATCAACAATGCAGCAGGGGAGGATCTAAACTGGTTCTGGAAAGAATGGTTTTTTACGACCTGGAAACTTGATCAGGCTGTTACAGGCTTAAAATATGTGGACAACGACCCTGCCAAAGGAGCCCTGATTACCATAGAAAATAAAGGAAAAATGATATTGCCGGTCATTTTAGAAATATTCCAGAGCGACGGAAAGACAGCTGTCATTCAACTGCCTGTCGATGTTTGGATGCGGGATGGTATTTGGACCTTTAAATATGCATCTACCCACAAAATTGAAAAACTGGTTCTAGATCCCGATCACCTATTGCCTGATATCAACCGAGCGAACAATGTATGGACCGGATCCAAATAAACGGAAGGCGGCGAAAACAGAAATGCGATCTTATTAAACAAGGATAATTTAAATACCGTTTGGGAAGGCTCGGGAAGAGAAACACGGACCATTAAATTTTGAAGCCCACCAATTGAGGGAAAAGGGCAGTTACACAATGTTCAGCCTGCGGAAGACGTCCGCCTTATTGGCTTTGCTTACCGGTATTTCATTGCCCTTAATGAAGAGAAGATTTTCCCGCATATCATCAATTTTGTGCAGGTTAACGATGTAAGAGCGGTGTACTTTTAAGAAATGATGTTTACTCACTTTCTCTTCCAGGTTTTTTATGGTATTGTGTGTAATATGTTTTTTGCCATCCAAGGTTACAAATTTTACGTAGTCACCCATACTTTCAATATACAGTATGGAATCATTGTTAAGCCGTATCAACTTGCCATCTGTCTTGATGTAGATATGATCTGAGGCACTGTTGGTGGAGATGGTTTCTTTTGACGGTTGTATTTTCTGGAGCGCTTCCAGGAAACGCTGGTAAGTAAAAGGTTTCATGAGATAATCGGAAACATTGTACTGAAAAGCATTGTACGCGTATTCCGACTTGGCGGTTGTGAGAATTACCTTTGGCGAAAAAGCGATTTGGTCAAGCAGTTCAAAGCCGTTGGCGCCAGGCATTTCAACATCCAGAAATATCAGATCTACCGTGTTGCTGTTGAGAAAAGATAGTGCGTCGGTTACATTACTGAAATGACCACGAACTTCCACCTGACCACTTTTTTCACAGCAATTCTTCAGGTAGTTAGCGGCTACCTGCAAATCCTCGACAATAATACAGCTGAGACTCATGAACAATTTCTATTAAATAATTCCAATTTTTTTTTCTCTTCTTCAATGATTTGTCTGCTATGAAAGATCTTATTTTTTAATGTCTCGAATTCACCGGCGAGTTGGTCAGGGGAACTAACAGTGCCGCATATGCTTTCAAATTGCTGACATTGCTGTTGAACTGCGGTTAATCCGACAAAACCAAATACCGGTTTTATCTTATGAACGGCGGATTTGAGTGCGGTGATATTTCCGGAAGAATAACTGTATTCGATATTATCGGTTAATGACTGAAAATCATTCAACACGGTATCGAGTATTTCCTGCACATAATGGTAGTCATCGCCATAGAGGCTAAACAGGTAGTTGGTGTCAAATTCGCTATTGAAAACGAATGAATTAGAAGTTTTTAGGTTATTCATGCATCTGGATTCATTTATATTAACGCTTTAAATACTAATTATTATACTTTCCGCGTTTTTAATATTCAAAATATTTAATCTGATACCTTCCCTGAAATCCCGCATCTCGCCTGTATTATGGACTGTCTATCAGGATATTGCAAATTCCGGTGTAGACCCCAGCAATACTATTTCCCAAAGGAAGAAGATCGTACGTTTCAACCAGTTTATCTTTCTTACCCTGTGCGGTACAATGCTTTCAGTGGTCAGCTATTTTACCCTAAGTCTTTATATCAGTGCCCTGGTCAACCTGTCAGCGGGTTATATTTTTATACTGGCCTTCCACCTGAATTCGAAAAAGAGATTTGAACTGGCACGTATTATTGCCATCGTCAACCTCAATCTATATCTGATTGTGATGAATTATATGGAGGGACTGAGAGCGGGGGAATATCTTTTATATTTTCCTTACTTTCTGGTTATGACGCTGGTGATCGATGTCAAAAGAAATTTCACCGAACTAAAGTTTGTGTATCTCATTACAATCGTATCGGTACTGCTCTGTTTGAATGTAAGCCCATATGAAAACTACTATCAAGTACGTATTGGTGGCATGTTCGCCCGTTTATACAATTCAAACTTGGCAATTTCTCTAACTTTAACTACATTTTTTTCATACTTTATTTTCAGAGTAAACCGAGATCACGAAGAAGCCATTCTAAAAGAGAAACATTTTGTAGATACGATTTACAATACCTCTTTGGACGGTGTTTTGATTATGGATGCCGAAGGCCGAAAGATAATTGGCTGTAATAACCGGGCTTGTGATCTCCTTCACATCAAAAATAAAAAGCAGATTGAGGGAACCGCTATTGAAGACTGGTTCACGAGTGAACACATCAAGTTATTTAAGTCTGTGGAATTAAACCTTGCTACTGAACAGATAAAAGACTGGCAGGGGGAACTGGCACTGACCTCGGCGGAAAGAACCTTTTTTGCGTTTGTCAATATTGTGCCCTTCCTTGATTTTGAAAAGAGATTTTTAAAAATCAGTATTCTGGATATTTCAGAAATTAAAACTGCTCAGTTCGAACTGATGAAGGCCAAACAGAAAGCAGAAGTGGCTTCACAGGCGAAATCGCGTTTTTTATCCAATATGAGCCATGAATTGAGGACACCCCTCAATGGAATTATTGGCACCTCCAATTTACTTTTGCAGGAGGATTATCTTCCAGACCAGAAATCGCACCTGGATATCCTGAAATATTCATCAGAACATATGATGATGTTGATCAATGAAATTCTTGATTTTGGTAAAATCGAAGTCGGGAAACTCCAACTGGGGGAACACCCGGTAGATTTGAAAAAATTCCTTGAAAAAATCAATCTTCAGTTTTCTACCCAGGCACACGCAAAAAATTTGGGATTCAAAATGGAATTTGACAGCTTGGATATAGAAGTTCTTACCGATGAAACCCGGCTCAACCAGGTATTCAGCAATCTGCTTTCAAATGCCATCAAATTCACCCACTACGGCGAAATTACGGTGGTGGCAAAAAAAATATTTTCGACCAGCCAAAAAGCCACTATCCAATTCATGGTAAAGGATACGGGCATTGGAATTCCTACCAATAAACAACAGGAAATATTCGAAAGTTTCACACAGGCCGATGTTAATACAACTCGTAAATACGGGGGAACAGGACTTGGACTGGCCATCACCAAAAAGCTTGTCAACCTTTTTCATGGCGAACTGCTTCTGGAAAGTGAAGAAGGCCGTGGATCAACTTTTCATTTTACATTGAAACTGGCGATAAACGAAAACAGAAAACGTTATATCAACGAAGACAAGGTCAAACATCTTTCCCTGTTTCCAGGGGTCAAAGTAATGGTAGCCGAAGACAATGCCATCAATATGTCGATTGCCCGCCGATTCCTTCAAAAATGGGGTATCGAAGTAAAGGAGGCCTATAATGGAAAACAGGCCGTTGAATTGTTCTCCCAGCATCCCTTTGATTTGGTTCTCATTGACCTGGAAATGCCTGAAATGGATGGGATTACCGCTTTGGGAGAGATTAAAAAAATTAACCCCGCCGTGCCGGCCATCGCTTTTACAGCAGCCGTTTATGATAATATCCGGGCCGATCTGTTATCCAAAGGCTTTATGGAATTCGTCCCCAAACCTTTCCGCCCTGAGGATCTTCACAGTAAAATCTCCATGTTGCTTTCTGCCAAAAGCAGTGCTTAACAACAACTGTCAATAGCTAACAGTTTGTTAACAAATTAATTTTAGCGTTCCATTAAACCTTGGGGTATTTCAGGCATCTCAGGTAAAAATAAACGTAATTATGAAAGCAAACCTCATCCGCCGGATAGCCATCGCAGTCTGCCTGCTGTCCTGCATAACGATTTACTCCTGCAAAAAGGATGTTTCAGCGAGCGGTGATACCTCTACAGCAAACGTAAGTACCACTGGTGACGACGTGCAACAGGTCTCCAACGAATCGGAACTGATTAACAACGATGCCAACACGGCATTGAATGGTCAGGCAGCCTTTTCCGGATCCAGTATTTCTGCTTTGCAAACGGGTACGGTAGCGGTCGACGGAGAACAGGAAAACGTCGCTGTTTCCGGGCTGATTGATTCTCACCATCTGATTTGTGACGCAACGGTCACTTATGACACGGCTAACAATCAACGGGTAATTACGATCGTATACGATGGAACCAAATGCTGGGGAAACAGGACCCGGACAGGTACAATTGTTATTACCATGCCGGTAAGTCAACATTGGAAAGACGTGGGTGCAACGGCCACAGTAAATATTCAAGCTTTAAAAATTACGCGTCTGCGTGACAATAAAAGCATCGTGCTGAATGGTACCAAAACAATTGTCAATGTCAGTGGTGGCCTCTTGAAAGATCTGGCTGGTCTGCAGACAATTACACATACTATCAATGGAAGCCTGAAAATTGATTTTAACAATGGAACCAGCAGAACCTGGAATGTATCCAAACAAAGAGTTTTCACTTATGACAATGGCATTGTGATAACTACTACCGGTACCTATTCAGATGGAACCAATAACAATATTGCCGAATGGGGCACTGACCGTTTCGGGGATTCTTTTACCAGTTTGATCTCTGCGCCAAAAGTGATTCGCCAGGATTGTGATTACAGACTCGTCAGTGGTCAGAACACCGTAATCTTGAGCAAGGGAATTGCCGTGATTACTTATGGTCTGGATTCCAACGGCGATCCAACAGGATGCCCTGGTTTAGATGGAACTTACTATTTCAAATTGGTTTATACCGCCAACAATGGAAAGGTATATACGATTATCTGGCCATATTAATGATCCGTTCCTTCTTAAAAAAAAATCCTCTCTGTTGAGAGGATTTTTTTTGCACCATCATGATATCTTTCTGAACAGAACTATAGTAAGGGGCATCATCAGCCCTTGCGGATGACCGGTGCTACCTGGGATCCAAATAACTCAATGGAATGCATTATTTGAAGATGGGGCATGGTACCCACACTCACGTGTAACAGGAACCGGTCCAAACCGAACAATTCTTTTTCATACAGAATTTTGTCGACAACTTCCTGGGGCGAACCAACCAGAAGGGCACCCTGTTTGGATCTACCCATCTCAAATTGCGTCTGGGTGGTGGGAGGCCACCCCCTTTCCCGGCCAATCCGGGACATGACATAGGCGTAGGATGGAAAGAATTCGTCGGCCGCCTGCTGCGAGTTCTCTGAAATATAGCCGTGTGAATGAACAGCCAGGGGTAGGCGGCCTTGACCCGCTGACAAGGCGGTCTTCCGGTAAAGTTCAACCAGGGGCACAAAATGGGCCGGATTTCCGCCTATTATAGCCAAGGCAAGGGGTAAGCCATGGGTAGCTGCCCGTACTACGGATTCCGGCGTGCCACCCACGGCAATCCATATGGGCAGTTTATTCTGAAAAGGCCTGGGATAGACCCCAAGATTTGAAATGGGAGCCCTGAATTTCCCCTTCCAGGTCAATTGATCCGATTCGTTGATTTTTAGCAGCAGCTCAAGCTTTTCCGAAAACAATTCATCATAATCTTTAAGATCATATCCAAATAGGGGGAAGGACTCTATAAAAGAGCCACGTCCAGCCATTATCTCAGCCCGGCCACCCGAAATGAGATCCAAACTCGCGAAATCCTGGAATACCCTCACCGGATCGTCGGAGCTTAACACGGTCACGGCGCTGGAGAGTTTAATGCGTTTGGTTTTTGCTGCAGCGGCCGCCAAAACGACAGCTGGTGATGAAACCAGAAAATCCGGTCGATGGTGTTCCCCCAATGCATAAATATCCAAACCGATCTGATCGGCCAGTTCAATTTCTTCCAGGAGATCCATCATCCGCTGATGACCACTGATGGTTTTGCCCGTAATCGGATCGGGCGTTAGTTCCGCGAAGCTGCTAATACCTAGTTCCATCGGACGAAATTAAGTATTCCGGATCTAGCGATGATCAGGCATTATCCAATCCTTAATGGGATCGTCCTCCAGATTTTTTACTTATTTTAGGTACCCGTTTATGATCTCAAAAGCTTCCATAGTAGGTTTTTTTTCCAAAGGCAAAGTGATATTTGCCACGGTCGCTGCCATGATTACATTTTCCATTACCCTATACAATCAATTTAAATCCGTTCCGACGACGGAAATATCAGGTTTTGTTTCCTCCGACAAGAATTCAGTGGTGCCAGTAGATGCTGTGGTAAAAATCATCAGCCCCATCCAAAGTCAAACGGAGACGGACTCCAAAGGCCGATTTAAATTTAAATTACCCAATATACAAAGCGACACTTTTCTGTTGGTTGTACAGAACAAAAAAACAAACATAGAAACCAAACAGGATGAGTATGTAGAAGCGCCGGGTGGAAAAAAGGACATATATGTTTTATTCAACGCCGATCAGGATACTGATAAAGTATATGCGCCATTGGGAAAAAGTAATTCACCCGAATATGCCCATCGGCCTGCGAAAATTGTCCATTTTATCAATCAGTTGCATCTTCCTAAAAAAAGACCCCACTGAAGGGAAATGGGTTTAAATCAAAGCTTATAAAGCTTGCTGTCTTAGTTTCTTGAACAAATTATCGAATCGAACCCAATATATCGTGCAGTCTTTTTCACTGGTCCCTTTCGTATAAAATAAAAACTTTCCATCGGGACTTACATAAGCTCCCCATCGATGGGCCAGACCTTTATTTATCAGGGGTCCTAGGCTGATGGGAATGGTCCACTGCAAATCCGGTTTGCGAAAACTGATATAAAGTTCCGATTCAAAAGAAGAGGATTCCTTTGTGCTGATGATTATATAGGATTCGTCGGGAGCGATATAAAAATCGCCATTGAAACCAGGACTGTTTAGGGGAGTTCCCAGGCTTCGTATCGAAGTATCAGAACCAATTCCAGCAAGTTGCGAGAACCGCCAGCTGTTGAAATCGGCCCGTTGTCCCCAGGTGCCGTTGCTACCGACATAGTAATGGCCGCTGGCAGTAGGCATAAAATTATATAGGGCATAACTGCGGCTCAGAAATTCCTGCGGCGTCACCCATCCGGTGTCGGAGTAGTGTGTTTGATCAATAGCACCGTTTTTTCCTGCAATAAAGAGCGTTTTACCATCCGCTGAAAAAGTTGGGGAACCATAATATAAAAAAAGCAGCATGGGACCCTTCCAGGTTTTCCCGACAAAATGGAAATACTTCAATTTTTGATTGGTTCCATTGAACCAATTCGTATTGGTTCCATAGATGAACTGTTTTCCATCCTTACTAAACGCAACACGACTGCCAGCCCAGTAACCCTTTTCAGCCAGTATTCCCGGTGCAAAAACGATGGGTGTATCCCCGGGTTGTTTTTGGCCAAAATATGCCTGGGTGCTATTCCAAAATGAAGACTGCGCTGGAACACTCGTGTTGAAAAACACAAGAATCAATCCCGTAATCCAATTATTTATTTTCATAATCTATCGTCGTAAAATGAAAGTATTGGCCTGGATACACTAAATCAGTGCCACTTTTTAAAGTCCTCGGTATCAGATCGATTTCGTTTTAATTTACGGACTCCTGTCTGCAATCGTTACAATTATTGTCCGATCTTTCGTCAAATTTGAGGGATATTATAATTATATATCCATAAATAAATGGACAGCTTAACACATATTGCCATCGGCGCCTGTATTGGAGATTTAATGCTGGGCAAAAAAATTGGGAAGAAAGCCATGTTTTACGGCGCCGTGGTTGCCAGCCTGCCTGACATTGATTTTATAGCTTCTTTTTGGCTTGATCCCTCATCAGATTTACTGGCACACCGGGGATTTACTCATTCTTTTTTATTTGCCATTGTGGTAATTGCCGGATTTGCTTTGGTTCTTAAAAAACGACACACGGTCCACCATATTGCGGTTAAAAGTTGGCTGTTATTTTTAAGCGCCGCTATAGGAAGCCATCTTTTCCTGGATTCATTCAATGCTTACGGTATTGGATTGTTTGAACCTTTCAGCCATTACCGGTTTTCCGGAAATACGATTTTCGTTGCGGATCCTTTTTTTTCCTTGTGGCCAGGTATTGCGGCCCTTGCCCTGTTGTTGCTCAAAAAAACGAGTTCAAAAAGGAGGAAGTGGGCGATTTTTGGATTGGTAAGCTGTTCGACCTATTTGTTGTATTGCCTGGTTAATAAATTCAGCACCGACAATCATGCCCGTTATGCGCTGATGCATCAAGGAATTCACTACAACCGTTATATCACTACTCCTACTCCCTTCAACAATTGGCTTTGGTATCTGGTCGCGGAGACGGATGAGGGTTTTTACATTGGATACCGTTCCGTGTTGGATAAATCGGATTCAGTTGAATTCCATTATTTTAAAAAGAACCTAGCCTTTCTTGAACCCTTCTCTTCAAATCCGGCACTAAAAGATCTGATTCGGTTTTCGAAGGGGTATTTTACTGTGGATTCTTCGAAGCTGGGAATGGTTTTCAATGACCTGAGGTTTGGTCAAATGATGGGTTGGCAGTACCCTTCCGCTGGTTTTGTATTTCATTTTTACCTTCAGCATCCGGATGCCAACCAACTGTTGGTTCAGCGCGGAAGGTTTGCCCATTGGAACCGGCAATCGATATCTTTTTTTATTAAAAGGATGATGGGACAATAAATTAGTTCAGAATGCCATTCCCCGAGATTTATGATGACATGCTTTCCTTGTTCCATGTCCGAAAAGTAACCAAGCTACCGGCTGCCTTATTCCCGTTGCTTAAAGTTGATGGTAAACAGATAAAACAAAAGCCTCACAAACCAATAACTTATCCATTCAGCAGACTTGGTTAATAGATTGGAATGACGGCTAAATCTTTCGGAGGTCACCTGTAAACAATCCGTTTGAATAATTTTTTTCATGGTATCATGGAGCATCCGGGCAAAGCCGGGATTGTTTACGTCTACATTCAGTTCAACACTGGCGTAAGCACTGATGATGTTTACATTATAAGAGCCGATGGTGGCCCACTGGTTATCATAAACAGCCACTTTGCCATGTAACACACTGGGCCTATATTCAAAAAGCTCGATCTTATTCCTAAAAAGCCAGTTGTACATATACCTTTCGGCATTTTTTGCAATTTTTACATCAGAAATTCCAGCCAGGATCAGTTTAATCTTTACTCCTCTTTTAATGGCTTTCTTCATGTATTTGCGCATAATCGGTCCTGGGATAAAATATCCGGACATCATAATAATCTCTTCCTTGGCATTCATAAACATTTCTATATAACTTCTGGATACCTGATTTTTTTTGGTAATCCAGTCATTGCGTCTAACACGGAGTTTACAATAATGCTCTTCATCCAAGGATGGAAGAGCGGGTTGATCACGACAGACGGAAATTTTTTTAACCGGCAAGTAACCATTCCAAATTTTCTGGCAAATCCGGCAAAGTTCTTTAACTACCTCTCCCTCCATATGCAGTGCAAAGTCAAGCCAGCCCTTCTGCCCAGGTAAATCATTGTAATGATTGGAAATATTAATGCCACCTACCATGGCATAACGATCGTCCACTACGATTACCTTATGGTGAAGTCTTCTTCCAAAATAAGAATGACGACTCCGGAAAATGGGTTCAAAAAACCGGAAATGGATACCCGCACCAGAGATTTCATGGACAAACGCTTTAGATAAATGCTGCGAGGCATATCCGTCCGCCATCAAATAGACCTGCACATTTCTTTTCGCCGCTTCCTTCAGGGCTTCGGTGATCTTTTTCCCCGTTTCGTCGTTATCAAAAATATATACCTGTAACTGAATTACCCTTTCCGAATGGTTGATCATCTGGAGTAACTGATCAAAATAAGGGCTACCTCCGCGTACCAGTTTAATTTTATTCAGCGAAGTATATCCTGCGCGTGTTTTCCTGGGAATACGCAGGCGTTTTAAGGTTGGATATTTCATGCATTTTACTTCGTCTAATAATGGGATTTTTTATGCGATAATATTTTATTATTTACTATCAGAATCTATCAGCTCAATTTCTGACAAATTAATTCCTTATTTGAGATGTCGACGTTAAACATACTACTAATCTTTTATTCTGGCGTTAAATTGTACGGATGAATGAATACTAAGTCCAAAAATACCCTAACTTGGTCAGCACGACTTGATTTCAGCAAACGAGAGAAATATGGACATCTCAACCTCCCTTTTAATTCTAAAACAATATCCTTTGTTTGAGAAATTGAGCCAGGTTGAATACAAGGAACTTTCCGTTTCTGATAACTTTAAAGAAGCCAAACCCGGTGAGTTCATTTATTTCGAGGCATTTCACCATAACCAGATCTATTTTTTAAAAACAGGTAATATCCGGCTGGGCTACCTGGATGATGCCGGAGAAAGGATTACCAAAGATATTTTGGGTCCGGGAGATTTTTTTGGGCAAATAACGCTTGAAAGGACCAACCTTAACGGGGAATTTGCCCAGGCCTTTAAAGGACCCGTAAGCCTTTGTTCATTTACTATAGACCATTTTAACCGGCTACTGGACAACAGACCAGATATTGCTATTAAATACAGCAAATTGATTGGACTTCGTATGAAACGATTTGAAAACCGGTTGATTAATATTCTTCATAAAGATGTTAAATCACGCCTGATTGCATTTTTACATCAACTTCTTCAGGATGCGATTAAACCCAGGATCATAAACGAATTTCAAGTATACATTCCCAATTACCTTACCCATGAAGAGATCGCTCACCTGATCGGAACCAGTCGTCAAACCGTCACCACACTTTTTAATGAACTGGAAGAGGCCGGAATTTGCATTTATTCCCGAAAAGAGATAAAATTCAACGATCTTAAAAAATTTGGTGAACGTTGACCTTATTTGCTGATAGGTGAGTAGGGGAAACTTGAATGAACCGTTTTAATTTTTACTTTTCATCTAATTTTTTCAGCAATTCCTTCGAAGTCTGGGTCATCAAAGGTTTGATGGTCGGATCCTTGATGTTGCAATTTATTTGCAGGGGTTTATTTTCAATAACGAATAGCTGGATAAATTCCAGAATCAAGGGAAGATGATCATACATCGGCGAAACCGCTACTTCATGTCCCAAATCCTCTTCACTGTATAAATCGAAGGGATAGTTGTTTTTTTTAAAAATTTTGGCAATCCATCCTGATCCATAAAACCCTTTGTTTAAAAAGGCTATTTTATGATAGGGAACAATTTGGTCGGCTGTTCCGTGAAATAACAATGCGGGAGCCGGTTGTTTGTGGTATTTAAGTCCCCAATCGAAGCTTAGAATGGCTCCCGAGAAAGAGATAGTTCCTGCATAATTGAAGTTATCAGGTAATTTTTTTGACAAGGGTTTTTCATTGATTCTGTCGTATTCGGATTGCAATATGGTGATGGCTCCCGAACTGGACCCTGAGAGAATAATTTTGGAAGTGTCAATACCAAGGGATCCTGCGTGGTTAATTACCCAGGCTGTGGCATCATACAAATCCTCTACTGCCATATCAATTGCCCGGCTAAGGGGTTTGGTATTGAATTTCGAAACATGCTGTACGCCCCGCATACCGAGGCGGTAAGAAATGGAAACAACCACGTAGTCATGTTCCACGAGCGTGTTAAAATACCGGTTATAAACGCTGTCATCGCGGTGGCCTGTAATAAAGGCGCCGCCGAAAACGAAAAGAATGCAAGGTTTTCGAATGTTGGAATCGGATCCTTTTTGTGTATAGACATCCAGTCCCAGGTGATTGGTATCCTTTTGGGAATAAATGAAACTTTGTTTTTCTATGGAGGAGCTAATCCCTTCCTTTTGTCCCAAACATTGATAGCTGAAAAGGAATAACAAAAGATACAAAGTCAACTGCCTTTTAATGGCTTTTGGAAAGTTGTTCATAGGTCCAAAATTCGCATTTGATTGACGAATAATTCCGATCTATTTAAGCGAATCCTGTTACCAGGGACGGATTAATACAAAAAGGGAGCCCGATTGGGGCTCCCTAAAATACTCAACTGGCTTTAGTCTAGCGAGCCGTTAGCCGGACAAAGCCGGTTTGTACCAGGGAATAACTGCCGTTGCTGTTTTTGCGATAGGCAGCGGCCTGTACCAGGTAGGTGCCGCTGCGCGAAATTTCGACACTCAGATGATTCTTGTTGTAAGAACAACTATACCCGTTGCCGGAAAGGGGGTGCATCAGACTATCTGGATTACCGGGTGGTGGAAAGTTCGTTGAATCCCCCGGCAATCTGGAAGAATCTACGGGAGGAGGAATGATGATCGGTGGTGGAGGATAGGTAGAGTCTTTCGGTAGTTTGGATGAATCTATTGGTATTACGATGGGTGGGGGAGAAGTGGAGTCTCTGGGCGATCCCGTGGAATCACCTGGAGGTCCGGGAATCATCGGAGGTAATATGGGAGGGATGATGGTCGTGTCTCGGCGTTGTCCCGCGGAATCACCAGGAGACATGTTCAGGTTTCCTGAACTGGAATCCGTAACAATCCAGACAACACTGTCTGCTGCCTGGATGTACTGAACATCGAGGATATCGGTGGAATTAAAGGTTGTGCGAGAAACCTGCATGAAAGGGCTGGTTTCAGTTACAGAAACCTGCAGGGTGTGACCGCTGTCAGATTTGCTGTCTTCCTTGTTGCAGGAAATTTGGACGACTGCGCACAGGACGCCCAATAGCATTATTTTTTTCATATCTTAGTTTTGGTCCTTTACCTTCTATACGCAACAAAATCCAAAAAGTAAAGTCCGAACAAAAATATTTTTTGAATGCCTTGCATATACCCGACATTTGGGTATAATTCGACCTTGAAAAATCATACCCTTTGGCCAGATGAAATCAAAAAAATTACTCCGGATTTTTATTTTCACCCTTATTATTCTGATCTCCGGCAGACCACTATTTGCACAGTCGGAGGAAAGTAAACGGCTGATTGCCATTCAAAGAAGGCATTTCGATGCCATGATCCATCGGGATACCGCCCTTCTTTCCAGTTTGCTGGCTGACAGCCTCACTTATATCCATTCCAGCGGCGTTATAGACAATAAAATATCCTTCATGAAAGATATTGCTTCGGGAAGGATCACCTATCTGTTCATACTGCCTGAAAAAGTCACAGCAACCGTGGATGGGAATTATGGCTGGATATATGGGCGGGCGAATATTCGATTTAAACTGGCCAGCATGATCGGTACCATAGATCAGTATGTAAGTTTTGTGGAAGTATACCGACTAAAAAAATATCAATGGGAAATGATTATTTGCCATAACGCCAGAATTGAACCCAATGCTCCTTATGTAAATATTTTTGTTCCCCAAGTCCAGGGAGGATCCGTACCTTCTATTTATTGATGCCGTTAGATTTCAGAATTTTTGAAATATCCACTCCTTTACCTAAAACCGGTTTAAACAAGTCCCCTTTTTGACCGATCCGTTTCAGCGCATTGAAAATCGTAAAATCGGTCATCTTTAGGCCTTTTTTTACTTCCTCCCACTCTAATGGCATGGAGACCGTTGCTCCAGGTTTCGGTCGCAGCGAATAGGGTGCACATACGGTTGCCTGCGGGCGGTTCTGTAAAAAATCAATATACATTTTTCCTTTCCGGTCTTTCACAGTCCTTTCAAGGCTTGTAAAAGAAGGGACCAGGTCGTGGACAGATCGGGCAATAAACCTGGCGAACTCCTTGGATTGTTCGTAGCTAAAAGCCGCCCCCAGGGGAATATAGATGTGGATGCCTGTGGAACCACTGGTTTTGGGATAAGAAAGGATATCCAATTTCTCCAGAACCTCCTTAGTAGCCAGGGCTGCCTCTATCACCTGATCAAATGAATTTCGTCCGGGATCCAGGTCAATGATTGACCAATCAGGATAATCTTCTGTTTCTACCCGGCTGTGCCAGGGATTCATTTCAATACAACCCAGAGAGGCCATATATAAAAGGCTAGCTTCGTTTTTTGCTACCAGATAATTTCGGTCGCGGTCATCGGCTTTGCTGTGATAAAGGAATGTCTCTATCCAATCAGGCGCTTTGCCCGTTATGTCCTTGAAGTAAAAACTTTCCCCGGTGATTCCGTTTGGATGACGGTTCATCGATTGGGGTCTGTTTTTTAAATAAGGAATAATATAGGGTGCTACCTGATAATAATAATTCAACAAATCTCGTTTACTTATTTTTTCCTTTGGCCAGTACAGTTTGCTCAGGTTGGTGAATTTAATTTCGTGACCATTAATTTTTTTCACCTGGGTTTCGTCTGAAACATTTAAGAGGGTTTTTCTTTCTTTTTTACCTGGTGCAACTATATTCAATTTATTTCGGAGTTTTTTAGTATCCGATTTCTTTTTTCCTGTCGGTATAGCTTTTTCCATGACTATGGTTTTAGCATTTTTATCTTCCCTTAATCCTTCGAAAGAAGGATGACGCATCACCCCATCTCTTGTCATCTCGGTGTAACTGACTTCACAAACCAATACAGGCTTTAACCAGGTAGTTGATGCGTGAGGCGGATCAGGTCGAAACCGTGAAGGTTTATTGACATCGGGTACAAACTCAAAAGGAGGAGTCTTGGCTGTAACATCCTTAAATAGTCGGATCAATTCCTTTTGAGTCTTATCATCAAAACCTGTTCCGATCTTACCGGTATACCTCAATTTACCGTTTTCATATACGCCCACAAGCAAAGAACTAAATGATTTGCTGCTTCCTTGGTTTTTGGTATAACCACCGATCACCATTTCTTGTCTCTTGTTGGCTTTTATTTTCAACCAGTCGCCCGATCGCTGTCCCGGCTGATAGACACTATCGGCCTTTTTGGCCATAATACCTTCCAGGCCTAGTTTTTTTGCAGAATCAAAAAATTGGATTCCGGATGTATCAAAAGTTTTACTCAGTTTAATGATGCCCGATTCGGAGATCAGTTTTTCCAGTATTTCTTTGCGTTTAATGAAGGGAACATCTAGTAAATCATAATGATCCAGCCATAAGATGTCGAAAACATAGTAATACAATTCTCCATCGGCTTCACTTCGCCAGTTTTGCAATTCTCCGAAACTGGAAACTCCTTTTTTATCTAAGACTACTATTTCTCCATCCAAAACAGCATGCAAGTTCAGTGCTGACAACGCTTCTGTAACCGGATAAAATTTCTCATTAAATGATTTATTATTTCTTGAGCTAAGTTCCACTTGATTATTTTTCAAAAATGCAAGGCATCGGTAGCCATCCCATTTCACTTCGTATAGCCATCCTGGCTGATCGAATGGCTTGTCAACCAGCACTGCCAACATTGGCTTTAATGTTGCCGGAAATTTTGACTTTTTGGCTTGGTTGGGGAATTTTATTTTTTCAATGCCTTTGCCATTGTTTTTGATGGATTTAGCATCCTGGGACTTCGGTGATGAGGGGGCTTTTTTTTTATGATTGGTTGAATGTTCTCCTTTCCGAGGTTCATGAAAATTAGTCGAGGTTTTTTCAATCTGGATCAAGGTCTTTTTTGAAATAACTGATTTGTTTTTTAAGGAGATATCGGCTTTACTACTGAACTCGTCCTTGACTTTGAAAAGTAACCAGCTATTTTCTCCTTTTCCAGACGCTTTTATGAGTGCGTATTCACCCTTGAGTTTTTGACCGTACAGTACAAATGTCAACTTACCCGCTTTTAATGCCGACCTGACCTTTTTTTCCTGCGCTTTTTTGTCCTGTGTTTGCCCGTCAATGGGCTGATAAAATCCTTCATCCCAAACCATAACCGTTCCGGCTCCATAACCACTGGGGATTATACCCTCAAAATTTCGATAGTCGTATGGATGATCCTCTACTTTCATAGCCAACCTTTTAATAGCAGGATCTGTCGATGGCCCTTTGGGAACTGCCCAACTTTTCAGCACTCCATCCAGTTCGAGTCTGAAATCATAGTGCAGGTGAGAGGCATCATGTTTTTGAATGACAAACCGAAGTTTTTCATCAAGCGCTTTTCCGCCTCTGGGTTCCGGGCTTTCCCTGAAATTTCTTTTGGATTTATATTTGACAAGACTCATGGTCAGTTTGAATTTAAGACGCTTTTTTCTTTTTGGCTTGCAGGCTGTCTTTTAGCTGATCCATCAGGTCCCTGGTTTTTGAATGGACAATTCTTAATGGAGGACTAACTGTTTTTTTGCCGGCTGCTTTCGCCTTTATTAGCTTTAATAATTTTAAATGATAGGTATCCTTGTAGTTTTTGATATCAAAGGGCTCCGTCAGTTGATTGATCAGTGAAAGCGCCATTTTCAGTTCTCCGGGTTTTGGAGCCGTGGTCGGTATGTCTAACTCTTTGTGGTCCCTTATTTCTTCCTGAAACCTCAGTCTGTGTAAAATAAGGAGGTGCTCCTCGGGGGCGATTAAGCAGAGATGTTCCTTGTTACGCAGTACAAAGGTTCCCAGGCCCACTTTTCCAGACTTGGCTAAGGCGATATTTAAAAGGGCATAGGCTCTGTTCCCTTGTTTTTCCGGCTCAATATAATATGCCGTCTCAAAAAATATCGGCGCTATCTCATTTTGATCCACGAACGTATTTATTTCTATCGTTTTTGTCTTTTCAGGCATCGCTTCCTTGAAATCCGAATCAGAAAGGACGACATATTTGCCATTAAGATTATAAGCCCGAACGATGTTGTTCCAGGGAACCTCTTTACCAGTCTGTTCATTTACCCTTTTGAATTTGATGTTTGCATGGTCCTTTTTGTCAAGCATGTCCAGATCCAGATTACTGGATTCCACAGCGGTAAACAATTTAATGGGGATATTTACAAGTCCGAAGCCAATGGCTCCTGTCCAGATAGATCTCATTTGGATTGTTTTTTGTTGAGTAATGATGGGGAGACATTCTGTCCCTGATTATTGATTAAAAAGCATACCAATCCCATAAGAGTTTTTGGCTTAAACCGTTGGGGATATAGTTCTACATCTGCCATTTGACCTCGATTTTCTACAAACGGGTAATTTCCAGGATGTCCGGAACCCAAAACCTAGCTCCCTAACCGGCCCTTTTTTATCTTGTGCCATGAACAAAAAGGCCTGTTTAGTCTGCATATTCTTTTTATCTGCCCTGGTGACCCTGTCACAAAAAAGCAAACCATTTCTAGGTTATCGGTTTTCCATCGACCTGGTTCATATTATCAATGACCGAATAAAAGTGGAACTGATTTGTCCGGTTATTACTCAAAAGTCAATCACTTATCAATTCCCCAAAATAGTTCCGGGTACATATTCTATCGACGACTTTGGAAGGTATGTGGAACAATTTAAGGCCTTTGACAGGAAAGGAGATACTTTGGCCGTTTTAAAAACGGATCCGAACAGTTGGGTCATTTCCCATGCAGACAAACTGTATAAAATTTCTTATTTCGTCAATGACACCTATGATGACTATAACACCAAGCAAAGTGTTTTTGAGCCGGCCGGTTCGGACATCGAAAAAGATACGGTATTTGCAATCAATAATCAGTGTCTGTTGGGATATTTTGATGGCATGAAGAACATACCCTATGAAGTGAATTTTACTCATCCAGTTGGTATGTATGGAAGTACGGCGCTGAAAGATCTGGAAATGACTCCTGGTGCAGATAGGTTTGTGACGGAATCATACAACCAGATCGTAGACAACCCATTTTTATTTGATTTCCCGGATACTACAATCATTAAGGTAGGAAAGACGGAGGTACTCATTTCTGTATATTCCCCTCATAAAATAATTACGTCGAAATTTCTCGCTGAAAAACTGGATACCTTACTGATGGCTCAGACAAAATATCTGGGAGGAACCCTCCCGGTTGACAAATATGCCTTTCTTATTTTCCTGAGCGATAAACCCGGACCTTCCGGAAGCGAAGGCGCATTGGAACATTCCTATTCATCCTTTTATTATTTCCGTGAACGCGGCCCTGAAAAATTGTCCCAGCAATTTGTGAGTGCTGCAGCACATGAATTTTTTCACATTATAACACCATTGAGTATTCATTCCCAAGAAATCCAATATTTTGACTTCAATCGTCCGAAAATGTCGCAACATCTTTGGCTTTATGAAGGATCTACCGAATACCATGCTCAAATAGTTCAGGAGAAGTACGGAATCATTACTCCAGAGGAATATTTAAATAGGTTGAGCAAATCAATCACCGCATCCAGAACGCGTTTTAATGATACGGTGCCTTTTACCGTTATGAGCAGTGGCGTTCTGGGCCAATATAAAGATCAATTCACCAATGTATATCAGAAAGGAGCGTTGATCGTCCTTTGCCTGGACATAAAATTACTCCAATGGTCTCACGGAAAATATGGATTTGTCAATTTAATGCATGACCTCTCCTTGAAATACGGTAAGAAAAAGGGATTTAAGGATGATGAGCTTTTTGCGGAAATTGGAAAACTTACCTATCCCGGGATAGTGGATTTCCTCAATACCTATGTGGCTGGCAGCAAACCCCTGCCGCTTGAAGAGATTTTTAACAGCGTGGGCGTAAGTCTCCAGCCGGTAGTCGAAACAAAAGATAGTAGTTTTTCTCTGGGGCATGTGACCCTTGGCTTTAATCCCGAAACCGGAAGGGTGATCGTTGCAGATATTTCTTCGGCCAATTCTGTGGGTAAGACCCTGGGTTATCACAAGAATGATGAAATCATTTCCGTAAATGGGTTGACTATTGGAGGCGCCAATGCCAATAGATTGTTTGTAAATTTTGGAAGTGGCTCCAAACAAGGCGACAGTCTGATCGTAAAGGTTTTGAGAAAAGATCAAGCCGGAGAATACAAAGAATGGGTGCTTTCGGCGGTGATGACCAAATTCCCCGTAATAAAATTAAATGTCCTGGATTTTATGGATCAGCCGACACCGGAACAACTGGCGCTCCGCAATACCTGGTTGCAACCCAATGGTATACAGTTGAACTAATTCAGATAATTGTCATCCATGATCGACTGGACCTTTCAGGATCTTTTTCTTCATCCTATTTTGATTCATGCCGATCATTTTAAGGCTTTGCGGTTATAAAATCAAATGCCGATGTTTGGCAATCAGGGAAGGGCAAACGCTATATAACTGTCTCCCGACAGGGTTTTCATTTTACCTCCTCCACATGCCAGGACGACGTATTGTTTTCCGTTGACCTCATACACGGCGGGTGTGGCAAATCCAGGCGCCGGAAGAGTCGTTTCCCATAAAAGGGACCCATTTCTTTTGTTAAACGCCCGGAACTTTCCGTCTTTGGTGGCAGCGATGAACAAGAGCCCACCTGCAGTCACTACGGATCCTCCATAATTTTCGAGACCGGTCAGTTCCTTGCTGTTTTTGAAGGAGGTATCATTGCCCAGTGGTTTTTTCCATATATAATTTCCTGATTTCAAATCTAAAGCGTTTAACGTTCCCCAAGGGGGCGAAATAGCAGGTGCTCCCCGGCTGGTCAGGAACTTATTGTAACCGGTAATCGTATAGGGAAGAAAAAAATGTTCTTCTCCGGTATTTTTTTTCCGGGTAAAAGGTATCTTTTGAATGGATATCTGGTTTAAAACATAGGAGGCTATGGCTTTTCTTTCATCCGGGTCTATCTGTCGGAATGCGGGCATCATACGCCGGCCGGTTTGAAGCAGGGAGTCGAAGGATCCGGGACTATATTTTTTTTCCACTCCGATGATGGATGGATAGTTTCCGGAACCTTTTCTATCGGCTCCGTGACAGGACATACAATTGGTGATGAAAAGTCGTTTTCCAGCTATGAGGTTGGTTTCACTGGAGTCGGATTTTTCTTTTACAGCCACGGCCTGTATCACCCATGCCATTTCGTTGGCATTGATATAAAGGACTTTTTCCACTGGATCAAAGCTGGGACCTCCCCATTCAGCGCCGCCGTCCAATCCAGGAAATACGATGGTGCCTTGTAAGGAGGGTGGGTTGAACATATTGTCATTTTTATAAGAAGCCCATTTTTTTTTCACTTCCTGGTATGCGGAGTCAGATAACAGGGGATTGATGTCTTTTTCTGTAAACAACTGGCGCATAAAAGGAGCTGGGCGACTTGGAATGGGTTGAGTAGGCGACAGTTTTTCTCCCAAAAGATCACTGTTTTGGGGAACCGGCTTTTCAACGATATCATATATGGGTTTACCGGTTTCCCGTTCGAATAAATAAATAAATCCGGTTTTGGTGGTAGCCGCTACGGCCTCTATTGATTGGCTATTTTTTTCGACCGTTACCAGGGCGGGTGGGGATGAAAAATCCCGGTCCCAGACATCATGATGAATATCCTGGAAATGCCAAATCAGTTTTCCTGTTTTGGCATCAAGTGCCAGAATGCAGTCCGAAAACAATCCATTACCTATTCTTCTTCCACCAAAAAAATCAAAGGAAGCGGATCCGATACCGGCGAAGACCATACCACGTTTCTCATCTAGGCTGAATCCACTCCAGGCATTGGCGCCCCCAATATATTTATATGCGGAAGAATCCTCCCAGGTTTCAAAACCCTTTTCGCCCGGATGAGGAATGGTATGAAATATCCATACTCTTTCACCAGTACGGATATTGTATGCCCTGATATGACCAGGGGCCGCATGAGGACCTTCGTCTACCCGGGTTCCTACAATCAGCAAATCCTGATAAACAATAGGCGGTGAAGTGGAAGTAACAAAAAGGTCTGCGACATCGCGGTCTAGACCTTCATGCAAGTCTATTTTTCCCGCCTGTCCAAAAGTTGCGACCGGATTGCCGGTCCGGGCATCGATCGAATACAAATCCGGTCCTGCCGTATAAAATATCCTTTCATCCTGCTTGCCGTCGGTCCAGTAGGACACTCCCCTGCAATTGTTCAGGATAAAAAATGAAGTTTTATTTCCTTTCAGGGTGTCGAAGGGATTGAACTCCCATTTCTGTTTCCCCGTTGCGGCATCCAATGCGAATAATTTCATCATCGGAGAGGTTCCAAACAGGGTTCCATCCACGATGATGGGATTGCATTGAATTTGGGAATGAGCAGCGGTATCCGCATCGGCGGTATGATATTCCCAGGCGATATGGATAGCAGAAACATTTCCGGTATCAATTTCCTTAAGGGAAGAATAATGGATATTGTCTGAGGATCCTCCATATTTTGGCCAGCCAGAATAATCAGAAGCAGTGTGACAGGCAACAAGGAGCACTAGCAGAATCGAACAGACAGCATAAAATTTCATTACGGTGTAATTTTAACGGGACAGTGTTACAGCTTATTTAATTGATACCTGGGTAGGAAAAATAATTTGGACCCATACGCTTAGCAGTACCCACAGCCCTACACCAGTCAGCTGGCTAAATCCAAGAATGCCTTTCTGATAATCATCCTTAGTTACACCAACCAACTATTCCCCGAAGGGAAAACATCCATTTCGCTCGGTTATGGTTTATCTACTGTGACATCTTGAGCCAGCACAGCGTCATCCGGTTTTGTTTCCAGGTCACGATTGAACGCATACAAGGCGCTATCCGTAGCTTTTGCGCCACCGGCAATTTTAATCCGGTCCAGTAAATCAATGGCCAGTGTTTCTTCCTCAGTTTGTTCCTTCACAAACCACTGCATGAAATTCCAGGTGGCCCAATCCTTTTCCGCCATACTCATTTCCACAAGACGGTAGATATTTGCAGTATTTTCAACCTCGGATTTGAACACTTTTTCAAAGCAGTCATACACACCGGTAGGGTCGGGTCCTGGATGGGGAATGGCAGTTACTTCCACTTTGGCACCCCGCTTTAAAATGTATTCCAGTATTTTCATCATATGGTTTCGCTCTTCATTCTCATGGCGAAACAAAAAATTGGCAATGCCATCGTAACCTTCTGCACTTGCCCAGGAGGCATAAGAAAGGTATATCTGTGCATTGTGTGCTTCATTTGTCATTTGGGCATTCAACGCTTTTGTAATGGCGGCGGAAAGTCTGTTTGTTTTCATGGTAAATAATAATTTTTCATAACTCAGGTTATATCAATTCCAGAAAGTTATTTTAAATTATCGAATTATTATGAAAGTCGGACCTGTGGTTACTCAATATTGGTAACTTTTAAGTTACGCAAAATAAAATGGCCTGGCTGGCCTCAAAGCTCTTTAGAGGCTGTTTTATACGGATATCTGCTAAAAAAGGATCTGCAATGGTTGAGATTTTTCCACTAGTTTAATGACGACTAGATTATCTATTTTTGAAGGCATAGGTGCCGGGGGTACCAACTACAGCATTTCTCCAAAATTCACAGACAACTTTGCCTTTTCAGGGAACGTTAAAGCAAATATCGGACTATGAAGGTTCTAATCATAGAAGACGAAAAGGCACTTTCAGAGAGCATATTTACCTATTTGAATTCTGAGCAGTATGTCTGTGAAATTGCTTCCGATTTCCGCATGGCCATGGACAAAATAAGTCAATATGATTATGCATGCATAATTCTTGATATCAATTTACCGGGTGGAAGCGGACTGGATATCCTCAAAGAATTGAAATTGAATCACAAAGCAGACGGGGTACTTTTTATTTCCGCCAGGAATTCTTTAGATGACCGATTGCGGGGTCTCAATTCGGGAGCTGATGATTATCTGACCAAACCCTTCCATCTTTCCGAATTGGCGGCTCGGGTCTCGGCCATTATCCGCAGAAAATCTTTTGATGGAAACAATCTCATGAAATTTGAAGAAATCCAATTGGATCTGACTGAAAAAACCGTGATGGTAAACAACCGGCATATAGAACTGACCCGCAAAGAATATGACTTACTCTTATACTTTATCAGCAATAAAAATAAGGTGATCAATAAAGGCGCTATTGCTGAACATTTGTGGGGAGATAATATGGATATGGCCGATAGTTATGATTTCATTTATACACATATTAAGAACCTTCGCAAGAAATTGATCCAGGCTGGGGCCAGGGACTATGTCAAATCGGTTTATGGAATGGGTTATAAATTTACAGTCAGATAATGAAACTTTTTACACGCTATCTGCGAATAAACCTGTTTGCAACGCTGGTCATTTTTTTGCTGGCCAGTATAGCATTTTATTTCCTTCTTTGGTATGTCACCATTGGTCAGGTCGATGAGGATCTCAAAATTGAACAAAGGGAAATTGTGTCTTATGTAAATAAGTACCATCGACCCCCGGAACCCATCAACGTAAAGGACCAGAACATGTCTTTTGAAACAAGCCATGAAACTATACTCACCAGAAAATTTAGTACCATTCAGTCGCCCAGTAAAACTGAAAAGGAGGATTTCAGAGAGATCCGCTTTACGCTTCCAATAAATAATCAATGGTTTCTTTTCCGGGTTTCCAAATCACTGGAACGAACCCAAATCATGAACCGGTCTATCATCATCATTTCAATTATCACCATTGTTGCCATACTGGCGGTTAGCCTTTTGATCAATCGCTGGCAGCTTGGGCGACTTTGGAAACCTTTTTATTCCACGCTGGAAAATGTTGAAAAATTCAGAATTGGCACCAAACGCACTCCAAAATTTGATACCAGCTCCATAGAAGAATTTAATCTCTTAAACACTACCCTCAATCACTTTATCCAGGATGCCGAAAAAGAATATAGTCTTTTAAAGGAATTTACTGAAAATGCTTCCCATGAATTGCAGACCCCTCTGGCAATTGTTCGGTCAACCCTGGATGTCGTGATTCAGGATGAAAAACTTTCTGAATCCCAGAGCAATGCTTTGCAAACCGCCTATTTGGCTATTCAAAAGATGTCCAAGCTGAATCAGTCCCTTTTGCTGTTGAATAAAATTGATAACAGACAGTTTTCCGATATTACTTCTATCGATTTTAAAGGATTGGTTGAGCAGAAAATGAACGATTGGCAGGAACTCTGGCAAGGCAGGAATTTACAAATTACCGCCAGTTTAGAGTCAACGTCTGTAAATTTAAACGAACAGCTGGCAGAGATTCTGCTGAATAATCTGTTCAGTAATGCCGCCAGACATTCGGCTGAAGGTGGGTCGATTTATATCAAGTTGGAAAAAGAAGTATTTGAAATATCGAATTCAGCGTCCAATGGTCCCCTGGATCCAGAGAAATTGTTCAAACGCTTCTCCAAAGGAGGGCAAGCCACTGATCAGCATGGATTGGGACTTTCGATCGTTAAACAAATAACTGAGGTTTCAGGTAAACGGGTTGCGTACCGATATGCAGAGGGCAAACACTATTTTTCCATTCTTTTCTAACCATTGAATATAAGGGCTTTGCAGAGCCGGTTTCATTGATCTCCTATTACAAAAAAAGCAATAAACCAGCGGAAATCAATAGCGACAAGGCCATAAACTCATAGGAGGCACCGAAACTACCGGTTACACTGTTTAAATATCCAACCAGGAAGGCGCCCGCAAACGAACCCAGGGCACCCGAGCTGTTGATCAGGGCAATGGCTTCCGCGGTTACATTAGCCGGCAAAATTTCAGGGATGATGGCAAAAAAAGGTCCGTACGGTGCATACATGGCTG
>Ga0206938_1022_pt1 | contig 47961 bp, 39 predicted proteins | sample Alteio_BWOrgHeat_12_FD_152918 | JGI IMG/M metagenome (GOLD analysis project Ga0206938, IMG submission 152918) | Enriched cells from forest soil in Barre Woods Harvard Forest LTER site, Petersham, Massachusetts, United States -... | ecosystem: Environmental > Terrestrial > Soil > Temperate forest >... | reverse complement strand
TATTGCAGGCATCGTCGGATTTGTCTATATCTGTTTTATAAAGAAAAACAGGATTCCCTTTATAGTCAAAGCCTATCTGCTGTTTTATATTTTGCTCATGTTTAACTGGCCCTTTCCCGATCCCCGGTTCTGGGTACCGGTTGTGCCCCTGATTGCGGTTATCATCAGCCAAACAGATTTTTCTGCCAACCGCCTGCTTAAAATCCTCAGTCGTTGTTATCTTATTTTTTATAGCCTTTTGGGAATCCTCTCCCTTGTTTCCATAACCTATAGTTCTCTAAATAAAAAAGAACTGGCCAAGACACAGGCCAAAGGGGTTTATCGCAATGAATATGAAATACATTTTTTCGGAAAAGCGCTTTCTGACACGGCCACACAGGTTGATTCCAACCTGGTTCAGTTCCTAAATAAATATGACAAATAAACCTTCGGCGCAAGCAGGCTGCTCATTTTCCCTGAGACGAATATTTTTTTGAGCGCAACGTAAAAAAACAAACCCTCTTTTTTTAAAAAGAGGGTTTGTTTTAAAATTTTATGGTGGGTCCGGTCCTTACCCTTTAATTTTTATTGGACAGTATCTGCTGCACCTGTTCATAAGGCATGGCCCGCAGTTCTTCCTGGGTATATCCTTTCACGGTGCGCCGGTTTGCCGTAGTCGTTACCAGATTTCCAGGAATGGTCACATAACGGTAGGGAGTACCACTCAGGTTGGTGGAAAAAGATGAAATATAGGTACTGCCGACGGAGAAGTCTTCGTAGAAGAACTGTGGCAGTGAAGAGACATCCTTTACAAAATACTGGCCACTGGTTGGATCGGCTGCATTTACATAAGCCAGGACGATACCGCTATCCAAAATCGCTTTGGTAATGGAGGGTGCGTTGATGGTTTCATCATACAAACTATCACCATTGCTGTCCTTGGAACCATTAAACTGCAGTATAATCCATTGTGAGGAAAAAACACTGTCGGGTCCAGAAGGACCTGCCGGACCCGCCGGTCCCGTATCCCCTTTGCTGCAACTTGTCATTCCTACGACGGTGATCACTGACGCGACAAGTAGAATCCTGAAAATTTTCATCTTATAATATTTAAAATATGAATGAATACATGTACTTCCTGCAAGGTAATTTATTTCCTTTATTCGAGCTTCAAACAGCCCACTGGATCAACAACCCTCCGTTCATTTGGAGAATACGGTCTTTATGATAAGAGGGTTTCCTAGCCCCCATCTTTATGCTGCCATAAATGAAGACAGGCATAGGTCCTGTAGGGAGACCAGTTCAGAGAAATCCGCAACATATCCTCTTTTAGTTTTTTCTTGTTTGCCGGATCGAGTTTATAAAGGCGGATCATGGCCTGCTGAATACCCAAATCATCGACCGCAAATACATCCTCCCTTCCAAGGGTAAACATCAGCAGCATTTCTACCGTCCATCGGCCCACCCCCTTAATCCGGGTCAAATGTTCGATCAGGGATTCATCATCCATTTTGTCAAACACCCGTTGCTCCATGCCCTGCTCGATGGCAAACCTGGCAACATTGTGGATGTAACGAGACTTGGCACCCGATAGCCCGATGGATCGCAGCGTTTCAAAAGGTATGGCCAGGATCTGCTCGGGACTGGGTTTGCCTTTGAATAATTTCAAAAATCTTTTATGGATTACACTGGCCACTTTCGTGGACAGCTGCTGGCTCATGATGGAATAACACAAATGCAGGTGAACGGGTTTTCGTTTGACAAGTTTTGCAAAGGGCTGGCCGGTCAGGATCCGCGCAAATTTTTTGTCCTTGGACAGATGGGGAAAATAGGAGGTCGGTAGGGTAGCCATGTTGAATAATTTTCCGGTTACCGGCCTATTACGGAGTCCATTTTAAACAATACCCCGTTGGTGCCCATATAACCGATGGAAATGACATTGGAAGTGGTGGTATCCCCGACGATTTGCACGGCATTGGCGATGCCCCGGAAGTAGAAAATCAAGGTACTGTCGTTCACGGTTTGATAGGTACTGCTGTCGGCAATATCATATGAAAACAATCTTTGAGGAATGAGTCCTACCAATACCAGGGTGCGCAAACTGTCGGGACTTACCGCGCTGAGCGAAGCAGGGGTACTGTATCCCAGGTTCCTGAATGCGTCATTGTCGGGTGCCAGAAAGGTAAAGGGACCTCCAGTTGAAAGCAATTGATTCAGGCTATCGGGTACGGGGGTAGCCAGTAAAATGGCCTGGTTAAGAAAACTATATGAGGTATCACTGCTGACAATCTGATAAAGATTTTGCGTGGGGGGTCTCAGGGCATTTTGTAAGGCCAGCATCTGTCCGTTGGAGGCCGTGATCTCGGAGTTATAGGTTTGAAAACCGTTTACAAAGGTTCTGTTTGAATCGCCGGTAACAAAAATGGAATCACCGTTGGCCATGATCAGTTTCTCTTCCGTCTTACCAATGAAAGATTCCAGCGTCAGTGCGACGCCCGCGTAGGTCTGATACAGAACCCAGTCCCGAGCCTGCGCCGGGGTGAAGTTATTGACTGAATCCTGCGTAAAGCCGGATTGGACACAGGCATCGTTGTTGGGTACAAAGAGGGTAAAAATTGCGGGACTGGTAAATACGGAGTCCAGTCCTGCTTTCAGAACCGCGGAATTAAAAATGGTGGTGTTCGCACCGTTGGCCAACACATATCCGATTGTAGAAGTTGAAGCGTTGATCGGTGGAGCGGGGTTGTTGTGATTACAGGCACCCATGAGAACCAGGCAACCGCAAAACAGTGCTGGTATCAAAGCCCGACGAAAAAGGTTGTTTTTCATAGTCTCTTTTAATCCATACTGAAACTTACCCGGCCATCTTTTTCATCTTTGAGCGAGATGCCAATTTCGGTCAATTGATTTCGGATTCGGTCCGAAGTCTGATAGTCCTTTTTTGCCTTGGCATCCCGGCGAATATCGATGAGCAGTTTCATGATCCCTTCCAGTTTATCGGATCCCCCAGGGGCTTCATCTTTCAGACCCAGCACCGCTTCCATATAGGTTTTGAACTGAGTCTGGGTATAAGACAGGGTTTCGGCCGAAAGGGTTGTCTTCTCCAGATCCCCACTCCGGAAAGAATTGATGTGATTGACGAGTTGAAACATATTGGCCAGCACTTTTGCCGTATTTAAATCATCGTTCATAAAATCATCCATCTCCCTGCACAGGGTATTGAATTGGGATTCGATCTGTTCATTGACTTTTTTACTGGGATCGGTTTTCATTTTCAGCAGGGCTTGATAAGCATCCCAAAGACGCTTCAACCCCTTTTCTGCTGCCTGCAGGGCCTCATTGCCAAAATCCAAGGTGCTGCGGTAATGGGTTTGTAAAATAAAAAACCGGATGGTCATCGGATGATAAGCCTGGACGAGCAGGGGATTTTCCCCTGAAAACATTTCCGTGAGCCGGATTACATTGTTATAGCTCTTGCCCATTTTTTTACCATTGATGGTAATCATGTTGTTGTGGATCCAATAACGAGCAGCCAAGTGATGATTGCAGATCATACTCTGGGCAATTTCACTTTCGTGATGAGGAAACATCAGGTCCATCCCGCCGCCGTGGATATCAAACTCGCTGCCGAGGTATTTTGTACTCATGGCAGAACATTCGATATGCCATCCGGGAAATCCTTCTCCCCAGGGGCTCGTCCAGCGCATGATGTGTTCCGGTGGAGCGGACTTCCAAAGGGCGAAATCCTGGCGGTTGCGTTTTTCTTCCTGATTATCCAGATCCCGTGTGGTTTCCATCAATTCATCCAGCTTGCGTCCGCTGAGTTTTCCGTAAGGGTATTTTTCCGCGTATTTTTTTACATCGAAATACACCGAACCGTTTACGGCATAGGCATAACCGTCTGCAATAATTTTGTTGATCATATTGATCTGTTCAACAATATGTCCCGTAGCCGTCGGCTCGATACTGGGATCGAGGTTGTTGAACTGACGCATGGCCCAATGAAACAGATTCGTATATTTTTGAACAAGTTCCATGGGCTCGAGTTTTTCCACGACAGCCTTCTTGGATATTTTGTCTTCCGCTTCTCTTCCTTCTTCCTCAAAATGACCGGCATCCGTAATATTGCGGACATACCGCACTTTGTAACCCAGGTGCAGCAGGTATCGGTACAAAATATCAAAAGTGATAAAACCCCGGGCGTGACCCAAGTGGCTTTCGCCACTCACGGTTGGTCCACACACATACATCCCTACATGATTGGGTGTAATGGGGATAAATGTTTCCTTCTGTCTGGTATATGAATTATAAACTTTTAAGTTGGTCATGGCCTGCTCAAATATAAACATTTATCACTGGTTGTCGGATAGCTGAAGGTCCGTAAGTAAGGCATGGTGATCCGAATAGGGCGCCGTGAGTTTCATCGTCTGAAGTATTTTAAATTCCATCGAAGGAAGGATATAGTCTATGCGCAGCGTGGGAGAAATGTTCACATAACTTCGGCCGATACCGAAACATTTGGCGATGAATGCATCCTGACGGTCACCTCGGATGTGGAAATAAGTGTAGGAATTGGGAACATCGTTGAAGTCTCCGCAAATAAACTGGGGGTAGGGACTCCGGTCAAGCAGGTTCCTGACCGTATCGGCCTGGTAACCCCGCAGACTCAAGGCGCTTTTCAGTTTTTTTACAATCGAGCGGGATGCTTCCAGCATGCTGTCTTCAGCATTCCGGATAATTTCCACGTTTCTGAAATCTTTTCTTTTGAATAAAACCGATTGCAGGTGGGTGGTAAAAACCCGGATCATTTTGCCCCGGATATTTATGTCGGCAGAAATAATCGATTCAGCACTGGTGCCATTTTCTCGGGTAAAATGCTTTTGGGAAGTGGCTTTGATGGGATATTTTGAAAAAATGATGACGCCGTTTTGCGATTTATTGCTGTGATTGTAATAGTCCCTGGAAAAGAACAGATAGGGGAATTTCAATTCCTTACTGATGTAGCGGATATTGGATTTCGTGGAATCGGCAGGCTCATAAAACTCCTGGAAACATAGGATGTCTGCATTCTGGCTGGCAATAAGATTCATCATGAGCTGCCGGTGATCGGAGGCGCCCGTTTTTCGGGTGGTGAATTCGTCCCAGCTGCGGACGTTCCAGGTCATGATGCGGATGGCAGTGGAATCCTTATGGGAAAAATCGTGTCCGGCTGGATTAAATCCAAAGAAAGCATGAATATTCTGCCATCCAATGAGCAGGCAAATACCCGATATCAGGGCGTAGCGGGCGCAGACAAATATCCAAAAAATCAGAAATCCGATCAATAAAATCAGCAGCAGCGGGAAAAAAAATGCCAGCAAAGAAACAAACCACCACCTATCGGGATGGAGAAAGGCATTGCAACAGGAAAGAAGGAATAAGAAACCGACCGCAATATTGAGCAGCAGGGAAAGGCGTTTGGTAAATTTCCGCAGTGAAGCCATGGGGAGGAATTGTTGAAGTTACAAATCCTCTTCTTCAGCGGCCCTCTTCAGAATATCTTTTTCTTCAGTTGTCAAAAAGCGGTAGCCCTGTTGATTGATCTTGTCTAAAATTTCATCAATTCTTTTCTGGGTGATATTCGGTATTTTTCTAAAAGGCTGGGTACCGCCAACATGATAGTGGAATTCATCCTTTTTATTTTTTGAAAGGACTTTTTTATCGGGATTAAAAAGATTCCCAAACCAATCAAAGAACTGGTTGATCCACAAACTTCCGTCGCGCCCCCTACGCAACTGATCGATGAACAAAAATCCCATAAGCGCCCCGGCTCCATAGGCGCAATAGGTGGCCATTTCTCCATTGGGGACGCCGGAAAAATTCAGTAAAAGAAAAACCAGGGTCAGAATCCAGATGGGTATGCCTCCGCTGATCATCGGAAAAATCCGGTAGTCAGGTGAAATGATCGTGGTTGACACGGCAACGGCTGCGATCGAACAATTGGCGGCGTAGAGGCTGTCTGTCTGGATGGAGGCCCTGATACTGGGAACCAGGACATGGGCCATCACATATACGACCGCACCGGCAATACCGCCATAGAGGTAAATGGGAATCAATTTCCGGTTTCCCGTCAGGTCCTGCAGGATATAGCCAAAACTCCATAACCAGAACATATTGGAAATAAAACGGAAAAGCTGCTGGTCGGTAAACATGAAGCTGATCAGGGTCCAGGGTCTCCAGGCTATTTTTTCCGGATTGGCCGATAAGACGAACCAATCAAACACATGTTTGACGAAGGAAGGGCCGGGACTGCCCGTCATGGTAAAACAGACGAATACAAATTTGAGCACTACAAAAATTACCGCATTCAGCACCAGCAGCTGAACCAGGGCATTTCCATCCTGCCCCAGGTACATTCTCTTGCGGTAACTGTCTTCTTTTACATTCATGGCACTCATTCTTTCAAAAAATTGACCGGGCTGAATTCATTAACATCCGGAATGATCCCTTGTTCAATAAAAATTCTTGCGATCCGTTTTCCTCCAGTAAAATACGAGCAGCAGACCGAACAACCCGCCTCCTAAATGGGCCCAGTGTGCGACATTGTCACCGGCGTTGTTCTGTACACCCAAAAATAATTCATACAGTACATAAGCCAATACAACCCATTTGGCTTTTATGGGAATCAGGAAATAAATATACACCAGGCTATTGGGGAAAAGAAGGCCAAAAGCAACCATACAGCCAAAGATGGCGCCGGAAGCGCCCAGGGTCGCTGTATTTAAAGGAAAATGCGGATCACTCAAATAAGGCAGCTGTTCGGCCAGGGGCGCACTTTTTAGTTCTTCCCAATAGGGGGTCAGCTCATAATAAACGACAATCAAATGCAATAAAGCCGCGCCGATACCGCAGACGATGTAAAAGGTGAGGAAACGTTTTGGTCCCCAGTAGTTCTCCAGGATGGATCCAAACATCCATAGGATAAGCATATTCCAGAATATATGCATGAAATTCCCGTGAAGAAACATATAGGTAACCAACTGGTGAGGTCTGAAAAAAACAGACCGGATATCGTGCAACGCAAAAAAGTTTTCCATGTTAGGAGATCCCGCGCGTTGAAAGGTCCATTGAATGAGAAAAACGATCACATTGATGATAATCAGGTTCTTGATTACGGGCGGAATAACCTGGGAACGCCCCAAACGGAAGTCGGTCATATTGCAACAGAAATTACTGGCTGCAAGTTAATGTTTTAGGAAAAGCGCTGTAACATTTTCAATATGAAGAGTATGAGGGAACATATCCACGGGCTGAACGGCAGAAATTTGATATTTCTCAGAAAGCAAATGCAGGTCACGGGCCTGGGTAGCCGGATTGCAGCTGACATAAATAATTTTTTCAGCTGCAATTTCCAGGAGTTTGGCAATCAGTTTTTCCGTCATACCCGCCCGCGGCGGATCCGAAACAATGAGGTCTGGACGCCCGTTTTCCGCAAAAAAAGCGTCGTCGCAAACGGCCGTTACATCGCCGGTAAAAAACGCTGCATGGTGGATTTGATTTAACAAAGCATTCTCTTTTGCATCGGCAATGGCTTCGGCAATCAGTTCAATGCCAACAATTTTTTTTACCAATGGACTTAAAAAAATACCAATGCTGCCTGTTCCGCAATACAGGTCATAAATCGTTTCGCTACCCTGGAGCGCTGCCAATCCACGAATGGTTTGATACAGGCGTTCAGCCTGCGCCGTATTGGTTTGAAAAAAAGATTTAGGTCCGATCTTAAATGAAAAATCTTCCAATTTTTCAATGACATATCCATTCCCATGAAAAACGACGGGATGCAGGTCGTTCAAACTGTCGTTCCACTTGCGGTTGAGCGTATGGAGCAAGGTGGTGATTTGCGGGAATCGGTTTTTGATATGGTCCAGCAGCGCGGTCTGCAGGGATTCATCCAACTCCCCAAAGACAATATTGACCATGATCTCGCCGGTTCTGCAAATTCTGACCTGGACATTTCTCAGCCATCCTGTATGGCGCTGGATATCATAAAAACTTGCCTCCTTTTCCAAAGCCCAGCGCTTGATTTCTTTGCGGATTTCATTGGTGGGCTCCTCCTGCAGCCAGCAGGTGTCCACATCAACGATCTTGTCGAAGATCCCCCTTGCATGAAAACCGGCAGCATTCTGCAGGACGGAAATCTCTGAATTTCCCAATTCTTCTTTCAGAAGATAACGGCGGTTCGAGAACGTGTATTCCAGTTTATTGCGGTAACGGATGGTTTTTTCAGAACCCAGGATCGGTTTGATATCGGGCAGTTCCAGTTTGCCGATCCGTTTAAGGCTTTGAAGGACCTGATCCTGCTTGTATTCCAGCTGTTTTTCATAAGGAAGCATCTGCCACTGGCAGCCCCCGCAGATCCCGAAATGGCTGCAAAATGGTAGAATCCTTTCTTCGGAATAGCCGGTAATCGCGATTACCTGGCCTTCTGCCCAGTCTTTTTTATTTTTTACCAGCCGGACCGTAACAATATCACCCGGAACGGCGTTCTCCATAAAAATGACTTTGCCCTCGTGTTTTGCCAGGGATTTGCCTTCGGCCGCGTATCCGGTCACCAGCAGGTTCTCCAAGATGATATTTTTCTTTTTTCCCACGGCGGCAAATGTAGGATTATCCTAATTTAGCATTCCTATGATCAACCCTTTATCTAAAAAGACTTTTTCGGCCTTTCTCTTCTTATTGTTCGCCCAGTTCAGCCATGCCCAAGGCTATGCCATTCACCTCACCCTCAAACCATTTAAAGATGCCAAGGTCTACCTGGGCTATCACTATGGGAAAATGAAGGCGGTGGCCGATTCGGTAATCCTCGACGCCAATTCTGAAGGCGTTTTCAAAGGCAAGGACAAACTGCCGGGAGGAATTTATTTTATCGTTTCTCCAAGAAAAGAAATCCTTTTTGAACTGCTCATCGACCAGGAACAACAGTTTTCCGTTTCTGCCGATACCCTGCGGCTGCCGGCCAGTATTGCTTTTACGAATTCACCGGAAAACACCACTTTTCAGAACTACACGACCTTCATGGGCAGCCACGGAAAGGCCATTTCTGATTTGCAGTCGCAATACGCGAAAGCAAAAACCAAAAATGATTCGACTGCTATCCGGGAGAAAATTGTGGCCATCAATGACCAGGTGAAGGCAGAAAGGGAAAACATCGAAAAAACATCGCCCAATTCCTTGCTGGCCGTTTTGCTTCTGGCCTTGAAAGAACCCGTCATCCCGCCCATTCCAAAACTGGCCAATGGAAGACCCGACAGCACTTTCGCCTACCGATATTATAAAGCCCATTATTGGGATTATATTTCCTGGACCGACGATCGGTTGATCCGAACGCCGATCCTGGAGCCCAAACTGGATCATTACTATAAAGACCTGGTTTCACCCCAACCCGACTCCATCAACCAGGACGTGGATCACATGCTCCTGTTCTCGCGGGCCAACAAGGATATGTATAAATTTCTGATGGTTTATTTTACCCAGAAATATATCAATCCCGAATACATGGGACAGGACGCTGTATTCATTCATCTTTTCGAAAAATACATCAACGCCGGCCAAGCGGATTTCTTTACCGAGAAGTACCGGAAATTTGTAGATGACCGGGCCTACAGCATTATGGCCAACCTGATCGGACAACCGGCAGCCAATCTGGAGATGACCGATAGTTCAGGTGCCGTCCGGTCGCTTTACGAAGTCCCTACCAATTTTGTACTGGTCTGTTTTTGGGATCCTACCTGCAGCCATTGCAAAGAGACCCTCCCCAAACTGGATTCGATCTATCAGGCAAAATGGAAGTATGAAGGTTTGCAGGTATACAGTGTCATGGTCGATGGGGGCCAGGAGAACTGGCGGAATTTTATCCGGGATCACAATTTGGGAGATTGGATTAACGTTTACCAGACCAAGGCACAGCACGATGTGGAAGTAGCTGCCGGTCGGCCCGATTATCGCCAGCTCTATGATGTTTACCAGACACCCGTGCTCTATCTATTGGATAAAGAAAAAAGAATCGTGGCCAAGAAACTCACCTATCAGCAGGTTGATGAAGTCATCAACCTCAAATTGAAAAAGGTCAATACTCCCTGATATGAAGAAAGTTGTATTGACCATCGCCCTGCTCCTTTCTTTTGTTCGTTTTTTTGGTCAGACCCTCGTTCGCTATGGTAACCAAACCATTTCCCGGGAGGAATTTATACGCGCCTTCCGCAAAAACAATATGAATGTCAAGCCTTCCGAAAAAGCGTACCGGGACTACTTGAAACTTTATATCCGTTACCGGCTAAAGGTACAGGCGGCCTTGGATGAGAAACTGGACACCCTGGCCGGCCAAAAAACCGATCTGCAGAATTTCAAAAGCCAGATCGCTGATCAGTATATCAATGATGAAAGCAGTCTGAACCGGATGGCCAAAGAAGCCTTCCTCAGAAGTCAGCAAGATTTGCGGATCTCTTATATTTTTGTAGCGGCTGCAAAAAATGCTTCCCCCGCCGACACCGCCCGAGCATGGAAAAAAATCCAGGACGCTTACCGGGCTTTAGGGAACCATAAAGATTTTGGCGAAACCGCTGTGGAGTTTTCGGAGGATCCCTTTGCCAAAACTAACCGGGGCGATATCGGCTACATCACGGTATTTGATTTACCCTATGCCATGGAAAACATTGCCTATGGTTTGGGCCGGATCAACAACCAGGGCCAACCCGTCTCCTCCGTAAGCCGCATAGAGGGCGGTTATGTCATTGTGAAAAAAACGGCCGAGCGCCCCGGCTGGGGACGAATCCGTGCTGCACAGATCCTGGTTGCTTTCCCCTATCAGGCCAATGACCAGGCCAAAGAAGAAACCCGTCGCCGGGCTGACTCCATCTATCAGGCCATCCAGGCAGGTTCCGATTTTGGAAGCCTGGCTAAAAAATTCAGCGGAGACAATTTAAGCTTTCAGCTGGGCGGGATCCTTCCGGAATTTGGCATTGGAAAATATGAATCCGGATTTGAACAAACGGCCTTTGGCTTGAAAAAAGACGGAGAAGTAAGCCAGCCCTATGCTTCTTCCTTTGGGTACCACATCATCAAAAGAATTGCAAGAAAACCCGTCTCATCCCAGGCAGATCAAAAAGTCCTCAATGAATGGAAGGAAAAAATAAAAGCTGACCCGCGTGTTGCCGTTTCAAAAAAAGAAATGCTGCAAACCATCATCCGACAGACCCATTTCAAGGAATATCTGCCGGCCGGAAAAATTTTATGGGATTATACCGACAGCGCACTACAAAATAAAAAACCCTCCGCAGATCCATCGATCAATGGACAAACCGTGCTTTTTGAAGTTCCCGGTAAGAAGTATAGGGTGGAGGACTGGATTGCATACCGCAAAAGCCTGAAAGCCGCGCCCAATCTGACCAACGGAAAGAAAAATGAAGACCTGCTGGATATGTATCGTCAGACAATCGCTTTTCAATACTATAAGGACCACCTGGAACTGTACAACCCGGATTATGCAAGGCAGCTAACGGATTTCCGGGATGGAAACTTGTTGTTTGAAATCATGCAACGCCAGATTTGGAATCAGGCATCGGCCGATTCCATCGGTTTAAAAAAATATTTCGATGCCCATGTTGAAAAATACTGGTGGAAACCGGGAGCGGACGCGATCATTTTTAACAGCCCCAACCTGCCGGCTGCCCAAAAATTAACCAGCCGCCTGGCCAGCAACCTGGGTGACTGGAGAAAACAGGTGGACAGTTTTGGCGGACAGATCCAGGCCGATTCCGGTCGATTTGAATGGAAACAGATTCCAGGCCACGGAAATACAGAACCAGCAAGCCGGTTTACGGAGTATGTATCCACGGAACCCGCTAAAAACGCAGCGAACGCCGTGCAATTTGCTTATATCGTCCGCAAATACCCCAGCGCCCAACCCAGAAATTTTGAAGAGGCCCGCGGGCTGGTTATCAGCGATTATCAGAATGAGCTGGAAGAAAAGTGGTTGGAGGTTTTAAAAAAGAAATACCCGGTCGTGATCTATGAACCGGTTTTTCAATCTCTTCCGAAATAATCGAAGATTTTATTTTCCGTTGGCCGAATGCCCGATTTCTTTGTCCAGCAGATCCAAGATGGTTTCTGCGCCGACTATGTCAAATTTCCTGGCCATGAGTTTGTCGGAAGTAACCAACAGATTGTAGTCTTCAGCTGCCAGAATTTTAGGATTGGAGCCACCGTGGGTCCAGTCTATATAATAGAAGTTATCGTTGATGACCGTTTCCCTGAACCGGGAATTCATGATGATGGTGGGAATAACAAATTCATCTGGCCCCCAGGTAAACCGAATAAAGCGGCGCAGTTTTTTATCCTGTTCAATAAATTCCACCACGTAGGCGGCACAATCGGCCGTCAGGGTCATACACATCGCACGGGGTCCCCCATAAAGAACAAAAGGCAATGGAAATTTTCGGTTGGGAAGCAGCGCATTGAGGAAAAACTGCAGTTTATATTTTCCGCGAAATCCAAAATTGGTAAAGTGGTATTTATGGATTCGGGTTATGGCGTGTTTCCACCAGGATCCATCCTCTTCAAAACTGATAAAATTTTTTCCGGCATTTTTTTCAAGTGTATGATAGAAATCCGAAACGGGTTTGATGGGATAGTCCTGTCCGCTCATCAAACTCAGAAAATCATAAGGAATGCCTTTTCCGAGCACTTCTTTGAAGGATTGTAAGATGGCATGCAGAAAACTATAGGAGGCCCATCGAACTGAGACGCGTTTTTCAATAAAATAGACATTCGGGATTTTGGAAAGGTATTCAAAAGGTGCAGGGTCAATTTTTTTGTCCAGATGGATATAAATATCGAATGTGGGGAAGGGACTGAATTTACGAATCAAACGCTCAATCTGATGAGGTTCTTTATGCGCCATTATGATACACGCGATCCGCATGATGGTAGTAGTTTCAGGGGGATTAGACAGGAATCAGGTGTAACTTCTTACTGAAGCAGTTTTGCTAAAGTAGCAAAATTAATGCCGGATAAGTGTTTCCCTTAGCGGGGTAATCATTTAAGACTGAATGTCTCAGAAGCTAATTTGGAGATTGTGGAGGTTTTACCCGAGGTTGGGGGGATTGCAATGGGGAACCGTTTGGCCTTCAAAGATTGTCCCACCTAGTCAACCAGAAAAGACCGATTCCCTTCTTGGCTAAAGTCTTTCATACAATGCTCGGAGTTTTTCCCTGGTCATTTGTTTTTCCCAATCAGGCCCCAATGCGTTTTCCCAAAGCGGTTTCATGCCCAGGGAAACATTGATCATCGTGTCAAATTGTTCATCGCTCAACCCTCGGGTAATATGTTGGGGAATATCTATCCGATTCTTTTCCACCATTTTTTTGAATTCTTTTACCCCTTGTGGGTAGTACGCTTCCAGTTTGTCAAAGACGATACAATTGCCGACGCCATGTTTGGTTCCCAGCAGATAACCCAAACCATAACTCACGGCATGTGCTACACCTACTTGGGAATAGGCAATACTCATCCCGCCAGCATAGGATGCCATCATGAGGCGGTCATCGTGCAAAGGACCCCAGGTCTCCTCTCCTAAAAAGACTTCCTGGCATAGACTGAGTGCTTTTTCGCCATAGGATTTACTGAACTCGTTAAGAAAGGTACCGGTGAGACTTTCGATGCAATGAATATAACAGTCCATTCCGGTATAAAAACGCTGGTTCACGGGAGCCCCGGCCGTAAGCTCCGGATCGAGTACGATTTGATCAAAGGGGGTAAAATCCGAATTCATGCCCAGTTTTCTGGTGGGTCCGGTTAGTACCGTGGTCCGTGAAACCTCGGCTCCCGTTCCACTCAAAGTGGGTATACCCGCCTTATATACTCCGGGATTTTTTACCAGGTCCCAACCCTGATAGTCTGCAGAGGAACCCGGATTGTTCATCATCAGGGAAACGGCTTTTGCCAGATCCATGACCGAGCCGCCGCCTATGCCGATCACGCCGCTGATGGCACCAAATTCCTCTTTGATCTGGGCGGCCAGCTGATCCACCTGCTTGGTCTTGGGTTCCTGATTGACATCAGCGAAGATGATTTTATCCTTGCCGCGCAAAGGAATGCGATCGGCCAGGGGCTTGTGCTGGAAAAAATGATCCACTAGAAAAATCATGGGCGATTCGCCACGTCTTTGTGGTTCCAGGATTTCATCCAGTTGATGGAAGCTACCCCTTCCATATACAACATAACTGACCATCTTGAAATTTCTGAATTTCATCATGACTGACTGGTTAAAAAGTTGATAGGATTTAAGTCCTTTGTGTCAGGGCAGCTGCTCCAAAAACACCCGCGCTGTCTCCCAGTTCCGGACGAATCACCGGAACGGTACAATAGTTATTAAAAATAAAATGTTTTAAACTCTTTACGCCCTCGCTATAAATTTCATCAATATTTCCAACACCTCCTCCCACGACAATGATATCCGGATCCAGCATATTGGTGATCGAGGAAACGGCCTTTCCGAAAAAATGGTTTAACCGGTCAATCGTATGACGGGCATAGGGATCTGTATCGACCTGCTGCACGATTTCCTTGAGGTGTTTCTTAACACCTGAAATGGACTCATAAAATTTCTGCAGCGAAGGACCTGAAATGAGTTTTTCCACACAGCCTATTTTCCCGCAGTAACAGGGACCACCTGATTCGTCCAGGAAATTATGCCCCCATTCTCCGGCGATGCCGTGGTGGCCTTCCCAGATTTTTCCATCGATAACCAACCCGCCGCCGACACCGGTACCCATAATAATCCCAAATACTACCCGGGCATGAGGAGCCGCTTTTTTTACGCCTCCCCAGGTGGCCTCAGCCAAAGCAAAACAATTGGCATCATTGGCCAGTATAACGGGGAGCTGTAAGCGTTCTTCCAGATCTTTTTTTAAAGGTTGGTGATTTAATACAGTGGTGTTGGAATTTTTTAGGGTATGCGAAATCGGATCCAGGATGCCCGGAGTTCCAAATCCGATACAATCTGGTTTTTGGTTTGATTCCGCCTTCATCTTGGTCACCAGTTTTTCTATCTGACCGATGACATGATCGTAACCTTTCGCTGCTTCCGTATCTACCCTGGTCCTGATCAATGTTTCCGGATCTTTGGCGCTTTTTAAGATGATCCCCTCCACCTTGGTTCCTCCCAGGTCGATACCCCACATTGTTTCTTTCATGCAGTTTCTTTTAAACTTTTTTATGTTCCTAGCCCAGCCATTTTTTAGCGGCCATCAGATCGGCTGGTGTGTCGATTTCAATACCCATATACTCGGTCAAAACCATTTTTAAAGGTATACCATGTTCCAGATATCGCAGGCATTCTATTTTTTCGGCAGCCTCCAGGGCAGTGACCGGCCATTGGGTGAAATCCATCAGGGCTTTTTTGCGGAAGGCATACACTCCGATGTGTTCATAATAGGGAATGGGAATGGAAGGATCCCGCGCAAACGGAATCACGCTGCGGCTGAAGAAGAGGGCATTCATCTGCAGATCCACGGCGACCTTCACATAGTTTGGATCTTCAATATTTTTTTTGTCTTTTATAATCTGCATCAGCGATGCAACCTGTACTAAATGTTCGGGATCTTTTTTGAAAACTTCCAATAATTTTTCCAATGGAGATTTTTGAACGAAGGGTTCGTCGCCCTGAATGTTGACAACAATTTCCACCTCCAGGTTTTCAACCGCCTCCGCTATCCGGTCACTACCGCTTTCGTGGGGTTTGCGGCTCATCACCACTTTACCCCCGTGGTTTCGGATTTCATCAAAAATGACGGAACTGTCGGTAACGACGATCACCTCATCGAATAACCCCGTTGCTACCGCGTTGTCATGTGTGTGCCGGATAACGGTTTTGTCGCCCAGCATTTGCATCAGCTTGGCGGGAAAACGGGTGGAAGCATATCTGGCCGGAATCATGGCAATGCAATTCATAGATTAGTTTTTCAAGTCCTATATCAGAAATATTTTTCTTCCAGCAGGTGGGTGATATCCAATACCGCGCCCCTGCCATCCTTGTCTCCGGAGTTCCCCATGACGATGATCCCTATATTTTTTTCCTTCAGGATCTCCGTTCTGCAATTAAATAACAGTGACAGACCCTCGTGGAATGCAAAGGATTGATTGTTTAAACTGCCGTTGTTCCATCCCAGTGAATAATCGGGGATACCAAAATAAAGAAATTCAAAGTACTGGGCCGAAAGTTTTGTTTTTTCGTGGGCAAGACCCTGCAGGCTGGTCTGCATATATTTTACATAGTCCGCGATGCTGATGGAGATCGCCTGACCGGGATAAAGCACCGGATTTCCTTTGATCCAGGTTTCAGGCTCTTCGGCATGAAAGGTTCCACCTTGTTGCCAGTGGCCGGCCGGGGCAGAAGGGTCGGTAATATTCGGCCAGGAATAACTCATCGATATTTTCATGGGTTTACGGATATATTCGGTGACCAGGTCTTCCCAGGATTTGCCGGTTACTTTCTCCATCATGGAAGCAGCCATGACATAACCGGCCAGGGAGAAGGAGATTTTATCGGTGAGAAAATTTTCCATATTCGGATGGTGTTGCAGCATCCAGTAAGTAAAAGATTTTCTCTTGACTACAATATTCCCTTTATAGTTTGGAATTTTAAACCATTCGCTCATTTCCATATAGGGTGGTATCCTGGTTCTGCAACTCAGCAGGTCCTGCAGGGTAATGGTTTTATAAACGGGAAAGGTTTTTTTGGTGAATTCAGGAAATACAGAAAGAAGGGTTGTGTTCCAGCTGATTTTTTTTGCTTCCACCAGCCTGGCTGCAATATAGGCGGTAAATGCCGCCGTGTTGGTGCCGATATTAAAGCGATCGTCCACGGCCACCCGGTCTTTGAATTTAAAAACCCGGTAACCCAGTGCCTGGATCTCCAAAATGCTGTCCTTGGTGAATACCGCGTATACCATTCCCGGAACGCCCCGGGTTTTTCGGATATCCTCTGATTCTTCTAGTAAAGTCTCCACTATAGGTGCAGCAGGGAGGATCAGATCGGCTGTGTCGGAAACCGGGGGATGGCTGCTGTCGGTCTCGCTGGTAGTCTGATTCATTGCCCAAATGGGTTGCAGCAATTGCATCAGGATCAAAAATGGGGTGAATCTTTTCATGCCAGGAGATCCCATGAAGGTAAGAAAATTCAAAAATCAGGTCAGCTCACCCCTTCGTTCATAATGGACCAAAGCAGGTCTTTGAGTGCCTGAATGCCGCTGTGGGTGAGAGAAGAAATAAATATATTGGGGATATCCGCCGGCAATTCTTTTCGGATGGCGGTGATCAATTCCTCATCAAGCAGATCTGATTTGCTGATGGCAATCACAAATCGTTTGTCCAGTAATTCCGGATTAAACTGTTCCAGTTCACTGCGCAGGATTTCAAATTCTTTTTTATGATCGGGACTGTCGGCCGGAATCATGAACAGCAGGGCAACGTTTCTCTCTATATGTCGTAAAAATCGATGCCCGAGGCCCTTGCCTTCCGCGGCTCCTTCAATAATGCCCGGCAGGTCGGCGATGCAAAAACTTTTTCCATCTCGGTATTCCACCATTCCCAGCTGAGGAACCAGGGTTGTAAAAGCATAGTCTGCAATCTTCGGGGTCGCAGCCGTGATTACCGATAGCAGGGTCGATTTACCCGCATTGGGAAATCCGACCAGGCCTACATCGGCCAGTACTTTTAATTCCAACACTTTCCAGCCTTCTATGCCAGGCTCTCCCGGCTGGGCGTGTTCCGGCGCCTGATTGGTGGGCGTGGCAAACCGTGCATTTCCCTGACCCCCCCTGCCTCCCCGAAGCCAAATGGCTTCCTGGCCATCTTCCAAAATCTCGGCTTCCACCCGTCCGCTGGTTTCGTCTTTGGCAATGGTACCCAGGGGTACATCGATATAGATATCCTTACCAAAACGGCCGGAACTGTTGTTGCCGCTCCCGGCTTCCCCATCTTCGGCATGTACATTTTTATAGTAACGCAGCGGCAGCAGGGTCCAGGTATTTTTGTTCCCCCGCAAAATAATATGGCCTCCTCTTCCGCCATCGCCTCCGTCCGGTCCGGCCAGTGCATTGTATTTGGTGCGCATAAAATGCTTGCTTCCAGCACCACCATGACCGCTTTTGCAAAAAACCCGGATCTGATCGACGAAATTGCTTTTTTCCACTTTTTGTATTTCGGGCAGCAAAGATAACTGATTAAAAAGCTATCTCATTTTCAACAGCCTGGCCACCAGGCCGGTCCAGCCCGTCTGGTGGGAAGCACCCAACCCCTTCCCAGTATCGCCATGGAAATATTCAAAAAACTGGATATGGTCCTTGAAATGAGGATCGTTTTGAAATAGTTCCTGATCTCCATAAACCGCCCGCCTGCCCTGGTCATCCCGGGTAAACAAGGAGATGAGTCTTTCTGCAAGTTTGATGGCAATTTCTTTCAAACTAAAAAGGTTTCCCGAATGGGTTGGATATTCTATCCGAAAGTCATCTCCGTAATAATCGTGAAATCTGAAAAGGGATTCGACGAGCATATAGTTGACTGGCATCCAGACCGGCCCGCGCCAGTTCGAATTTCCACCGAAAAGGGTGGTGTCGGATTCACCGGGTGTATAATGTATCGAGAACCAGTTGTTGTCAATCTCCAATACATAGGGATTATTCTGATAATATTTTGACAAAGCGCGCAACCCGTGGTCACTGAGAAATTCATTTTCATCCAGCATCCGATAAAGAATTCTTTTCATGCGGTGACCACGCAGCAGGGACAGCAGGTGTTTAGCGTCTTTTCCCTTTTCGCCCCATTTGGCCACCAGGCTGGCCAGCTGGGGTCGGTTACTGAGAAACCAGTAGAGTCGGTCTGTAAATTCTTTTTGACTGATCAGCATTTCATCCTCCAACACCTCCACTGCCAGCATCGGAATAAGCCCGACCATGGATCTGAGTTTTAATTTCTGATCCACCCCATTAGATTTATGAATGGCATCATAATAAAATTCATCCTCCTCATCCCAAAGCCCTGTACCTTCTTCTCCTTCTGCAAACATCGCGTGGGCAATCCATAAAAAATGTTCAAAGAATTTATTGGCCATGTCCTGGTAGACGGGATTTGTCTGGGCCAGTTCCAGTGCGATACGCATCATGTTGAGCGAATACATGCACATCCAGGAAGTGGAATCGGACTGTTCAAGAATCGAACCGTCGGGTAAAGGGGTGTTGCGATCGAAGAGTCCGATATTGTCCATACCCAGGAATCCTCCTTCAAAAATATTATCCCCCTTCTCATCCTTGCGGTTGACCCACCAGGTGAAATTCATCAGCAGTTTCAGGTAAATGGTTTCCAGAAATTTTACATCCCCCTTGCCGTTGGCGGCTTTGTCTAAATTGTAAACTTTCAGGGTGGCCCAGGCATGTACGGGTGGATTCACATCGGAAAACGCCCATTCATAGGCAGGCAGCTGGCCGTTGGGATGCATGTACCATTCGTGTGTGAGCAGGGTAAGCTGGTTTTTCGCAAATTCCGGATCGATGTCCGCAAAACAAATACAGTGAAATGCCAGGTCCCAGGCAGCAAACCACGGATATTCCCAGCTGTCAGGCATTGAAATGATATCGGAGCTGTTCAAATTTACCCATTCGTGATTTCTACCCTGTTTTCTTTGTGGCGGTGGCGGAGGCCCCGCAGGATCTCCTTCGAGCCAGTGTTCGATATCGTAGTAATAAAACTGTTTGCACCAGATCATCCCGGCATAAGCCTGTCTTTGTATATTTTTTAAGTCGTCCTCCCGAAGATTGGTTTGCAGTTCTGAATAAAAAGCATCTGCTTCCAGTATACGCTGGGAGAATATTTGATCAAAATCTTCAAAAGGTTTGGACTGGGATTGCGGACATAAACGCAATCTAAAGGTTTCAGATTTTCCGGCTTCAATTGTTTTACTATAGTGGAAGGCTGCCTTTGTACCGCTCTGACCGGGATTGATCGAGTTTGCGCCGTGCAGGATATAGTTGTTGATGCCGTCTTTAAAATAGCTGTCCGGTTTAGAGGCAGTGGCATAACATTTTTCGGTGTTTGTTTCATTGTCGCAGAAAAGTAACTGATCGGGATGATCGGCATACAGCGTCCGTTTACCCAAATCCGTATGTTGTACGAATATGCTGTCGTCTGTAAGTCTTTCCAAGGAAGGTTTATCGGAAGAATAACCCCAGTCCCAGGTATTGCGGAACCAGATATTGGGCAATATATGAATAGGGGCAGCTTCACTTGCGCGGTTATAAACCGTTATCTTCAGTAAGATATCTTCGGGGGAAGCTTTTGCATATTCAATGAATATATCAAAATATTTTCCATCGTTAAATACACCCGTATCCTGGATTTCGTATTCCGGATCTTTTTTGCCCCGGCGGCTGTTTTCGGTCAGCAATGCTTCGTAAGGGAATGCCGCCTGCGGATATTTATACAGCATTTTCAGGTAGGAATGTGTGGGAGTGCCATCCAGAAAATAATAAAGTTCTTTCACATCCTCTCCATGGTTTCCCTGATTGCCGGTAAGTCCGAAGTATCTCTCTTTGAGAATAGAATCCTTCTGGTTCCACAAACTAACGGCAAGACACAAACGTAAATGATTGTCCCCCAGACCGCCAATTCCATCTTCCCCCCATCGCCATGCCTTACTGCGGGCAATTTCATGAGAAGTGAATTCCCAGGCGGTACCGTCGGCGCTATAGTCTTCCCGAACCGTTCCCCACTGTCTTTCAGCAAGGTAGGGGCCCCAGTTTTTCCAGGTTGGATCCTGTAGTCTTTTTTTTTCCTCGGTCATTGTCTAGGATTTAAAGCTCCGGAAGAAAATCCCAAAACATTTTATTTCAAAATCTGTTATCCGTAAATCTTGTCTATATAAGACTTGTATTTTTCCAGGACTACCTTTCTTTTAAAATTAAGTTTGGGGGTGAGTTCACCCGTTTCGACACTCCACACTTCTGGCAAAAGCTGGAATTTTTTTATTTGCTCCACGTGGTTGAACTGAGGATTAAAATCGTTGACGAGCGATTTATAAAATTCTATCACCTGCGGGTTTTGGATCATGGCCTGATGTGAACTCGTATCATATTCGTGTTGTTTACACCACTCGGTGAGTGGACCAAAAGCCGGAACAATGAGGGCGCCGACAAATTTCATTTCAGCACCCACCACAACCACCTGTTCAATAAATCTGGATTCCTTGAGTTTGTTCTCAATTGCTGATGGAGCTACGTATTTGCCACCGCTGGTTTTGAATAATTCTTTTTTTCTGTCCGTAATACGCAGGAACTTCCCGTCTTCCAGCCGGCCGATATCACCAGTATGCAGCCATCCATCAATGATTGCTTCGGCCGTGAGATCCGGACGCTTGAAATATCCTTTCATTACACAGGGCCCTTTCACACAGATTTCACCATCGGCTTCCAGTTTGAATTCGATGCCATCCAGGATGGGTCCAACGGTTCCAAGGCGGTTTAGTCCGGGACCTCTGCGGTTTACGGCAATGACCGGAGAATGTTCGGTGGGTCCGTAGCCTTCATACAAAGGAATGCCGGCGCTGTTGAAAATACGCAAAAGGCGTTCCTGGCAGGCGGCACCGCCCGTAATGATATATTTGACATTGTTTCCCAGTGCCTGCCGCCACTTACTGAATATGATTTTATTGGCCAGCGAAAGTTGCATGGAATACCAGATACCCTGGCGGGTATTGTTGTCATATCGCTTGCCCAGGTTGACTGCCCAGAAAAACAGGACTCTTTTTATGCCCTTTAAAGCAGCTCCGGTTGACATAATTTTTTCGAAAATTTTCTCCAGCAACCGAGGTACGGTTGTAAAGAGGTCTGGTTTGACTTCCAGCAGGTTCGCTCCGATGGTGTCAAAACTTTCTGCGTAGTAAATGCTGTTGCCGCTAAAGAGATAAATATAACTCACCATTTTTTCAAAAATATGGTTGAGCGGCAGGAAACTGAGGACTTTAAAATCCGGACGAGCTTCAAAGGGGAAAGCCTGTTTTGAAAGCATCACATTACTCAGAATATTTTTATGCGTAAGCATGACACCTTTGGGTGTTCCGGTGGTGCCGGAGGTATATATCAAAGTAGCAAGATGTTCTGGGAGGATTTTGCCGGCAATGGATTCCAGTTCCTGTTTTTTTGAAGGCGTTAGGGGTTGCATCAGCGCCGACCAGTGATCGGCCCCGGAGATCTCATCGTAGGTATAAATATGTTGAATGGAAGGCACATGGGTTTTTATCTCCAGGGCTTTTTCATACAACGCCAGCGTACCTACAAATACATATTTTACTTTGGCATCATTGAAAATAAATTCTATTTCTTGGTTGCTGCTGGTTGGATAAATAGGAACCAATACTGCGCCCAATTTCTGAACGGCCATATCGGTTATCAGCCATTCGGCGCGATTAAAGGAGATAAGTCCGATTTTATCCTGATTCTCCACCGTTAAATCGTTTCCGGAAATACCGAGCGCCGCTAAACCGAGGGCCAGCCGGTCGACGGTTTCGGAAACTTCATTCGTGCTGTATTTTCTCCAGCTGCCTTTTTCCTTAGCAGCCAGCATGTCCGGTTTTGGAAATTTTTCCAGCTGGTAAGCAATGCAGTCGAACAACCTTTCTGGCTTGGTCATGGTATTTTATTTGGAATACAGGTTGCGATAATTCTGACCAACGGGTACCTTGAATACACGACCTTTTTGAAAATTGATAAAACGATTGTATTCTTCGGTATGTTGGGTGGTCCAGGCTTGAAAAGACGTTAGGCTCATCGAAGCACCGAAAGCCCATTGGTTATAAGCTTCGAACATGCCTTCCCTGAGTAATTGCCGCTGATAGTCGAACAGTCTGAATGGGTATTTGTCAGCGTATTTTTCAAACCACTCCAGGATGAATTTACTCCTTAAGTTATTCAGGGATTCAGCCGTGATACCCAGGCTGATCGAAGCGGATTGATCAGTCATGACGGCCAGGTATGCAGCGGTAAATGGATTTTTGTTGACCAGGTTTTTGGGAGACTTCAAATCGGTAAAAAGTTTCTTATAGGCATCCACCAGCAGTAATTTAATTTCCGGAGTGCGCTTGCTATAACTTTCCAGATTGATAAACATTTCCCCATAAATCAGGCTCCAGGCTTTGTCATAGGTGAAATAATAGTATTTGCTGGCGTTGTAATAATTTGAAGAGTAATTGGGGTCCACTTCAATACCTTTTTCCCAGAAAACGATGGCATCTGCGTCTTTTTGCACCCAGAGCATTTCGCCATATTCGTTGTATAACTCGCCACTGCTGGGGAATTTCTTTATTCCCTGTTTATACATTTTGTCTGCTTCCTTTTTCTCATCGATGGCTTTGTAGGCCATTCCCAGAATCTGGTAACACTGTTCGTCCGCATCGGTTCTTGCGATCAGTAACCTTCCCGATTCCACGGCGCTGCTGTAATTTCTTTGTAGATAATAGGTGAAAGTCAGGTCTTTTTGCAACTCCAGGTTGTCTGGATTTTTTTTAAGTGCGTTGTTTAACACGATCACCGCATTGGCATAATCTCCGTTGCGCATAAATTGTTTTGCAATCAGTTCGAGAGAATCCGTCTGCTGGGCAAAACCGGAATATCCTGAGAGCAACAAAATAATGGCAGACAGAATCTTCTTCATGTATTAAATATACACCCGCTTTGGAGAACCGTTCAGGGCATGAATAATTATACACACAAAAATAGGGCTTATCTGATCAGATGTGTTAAAAGCCCATCGCGCAGTTTGGGCTCAAACCAGGTACTTTTTGGTGGCATGATTTCTCCGTTGTCCGCAATGTCAAACAACTGATCCATGCTGACAGGATAAAGACTGAATGCCGCCTTCATCTGTCCTTGGTCCACCCGGCGTTCGAGTTCCGCCAGGCCCCTGATACCCCCTACGAAATCGACCCGGTTGTCCGTTCTAGGATCGTGGATTCCCAATATAGAAGAAAGGATATTTTCTTGTAGTATACTTACGTCCAAAACACCGATCGGATCGTTGGGGAAACTGTTTTCCTTTGCTTCCAGACGGTACCATTGACCGGATAAATACATACCAAACCGATGCAGACCCTCCGGACGGTAGGCCTCGCTTAGTTTTTCGATCTGGAAGTCCCGGCTGATCTTTTCGATGAATTCATTGTCCTGGAGGCCATGGAGGTCCTTTACCACCCGGTTATAGTCCAGGATGCGAAGTTCGTCGGCAGGGAAAAGGGTCGTTAAAAAATAAGCGGCATCCGCGGTTGCCTTGTCTCCCAATGTATTTTTTACTTTGGCAGCAGAAGCGGCGCGGTGATGACCGTCGGCTATATAGGTAAAAGGAATCTGATCACGGAAAATCAGGGTGATTTCTAGGATCTTGGCGGGATCTTTTACAATCCATACCCGGTGACCAATCCCGTCTTCGGCGACGAAATCATAAGTGGCTTGCTGCGAAGCCTTCCAGTTTTTTATCAGCAGACTCAAGGAGACATTGGATTTATGGGCCAGAAAAACATTGCCCGTCTGGGCCCCGGTAATCCGGATATGGTTGATCCGGTCCAGCTCTTTTTCAGGCCTGGTCAGTTCATGCTTTTTAATAATGTTGTTTTCATAGTCTTCCACAGAGCTTACACAAACCAGACCGGTTTGTTTTCTTTGGTCCATGGTCAGCTCATATATATAATAAGCAGGTTCTTCCTCCCGGACCAGGATTTTATGGTCCTGGAAAATAAATAGATTGTCTGCTGCTTTGTGGTATACTTTTTCACCGTGAACATCGGTTCCTTCCGGCAAATCGATCTCCGATTTGGTGATATGCAAAAAGGAATAAGGATTTTTATCACCCAGCAGCCTGGCTTCTGCACTGCTTAACACATCATAAGGAAGGGAAGCGACAAGGGAAGCCAGTTTACTATCTGGTCGCAGTGCTCGGAATGCGGATATGATGGCCATGTACTGGGTTAAAGTTGATGGATGAGACGGGAGATTGCCTGTACGCTTTCCATGGGAAGTGCATTGTATAAAGAAACCCGGTAACCACCTACACTCCGGTGGCCTTTTACGCCGACCATCTGTTGTTCCTTGCAGGCTTCCAGGAATTTTTTCTCCAAAGAAGGGTCCTTGATCAGAAACACCACATTCATCCTGCTGCGGTCTTCTTTGGCAACCGTCAGTTCGAATCCCTGTTTTTCCTCCAGGGTTTTGTAAAGCAGATTGGCCTTGGACTGGTTGATTTTCTCTATTGCAGGAACCCCACCCTTTTTTTTCAGCCACCGCAGGGTAAGCAGGCAGACGTAGATGGCAAAAACCGGTGGTGTATTGAGCATGGATTTATTCTCAATATGCTGACGATAATCCATCATACCGGGTAATTTTCGGTTTGCCTTGCCCAGAATATCCCGGCGAACCACTACCATATTTACTCCCGTGGCTCCGATATTTTTTTGGGCACCTGCATAAATCAATGCAAACCGGTTGAAGTCCATCTCCCGACTGAGGATATCACTGCTCATATCTGCAACCAGCGGGATATTCGTATCTGGAATAGAAAACATTTCTGTTCCCTCGATGGTATTGTTTGTGGTATAATGGAAATATATTGCGTCATCTGGAATGTTAAATCCCTTGGGTATATAGGTGTAGTTTTTGTCCTTGGAAGAGGCAACGACTTCCACCATCCCGAAATTTTTTGCTTCTTTGATGGCCTTGCTTCCCCAGACGCCGCAATCCAGATAGGCAGCGGTCTGATTTTCATTGAGCAGATTCATGGGAACCTGGAAAAATTGAGTTGTGGCTCCCCCATGAAGAAATAAAACTTCATGATCACCATCCAGTTTCATGAGTTCCTTGGCGAGTTGTATGGTTTCTTCCAGCATCGATTCGATCAGGGAAGTCCGGTGACCGATTTCAAGAATGGACAATCCAGTCTGCTGATAATTCATAATTGCAGCAGCAGCTCCTTCATAAACCTCCAAGGGTAGAATGCTGGGCCCTGCATTGAAATTGTGGATCATTGTCAGTTTTTTGTCTAAGAGTACGCAATTTACGACATTTCACTGGCCGCCCTTTTAGATTTTTTGAACCGCTAGGTATGAATACTGTCCTTTTTTTCAGCAATTTATTTACTGATCCTTTCGCGGGACGGAGGTATGCATCTTCGGGTAATACATATTTCTTGCTGAATTTATTTGGCAGGCCTTTTTCAGATGATTTGCTATTTAAAAAACGTCCGCGCCATAAATTTTGACGGTAACAAGAAAGTCGGACATTCATTCTACTGGACAGCGCCGTTGCTTTCCAATTTGGCCAGCATGAAAGGGGAGGATGTTTTCTCAGCGGCCAAAAGGGCGGCAAATCTAAGAAGTAAACATATGGATTGGAAAACCCCTTGTCCAAAGCAGGGATGGGTAGACCCATCCCTTTGGTTCACTCTTCAATATTGGTAACGCCGCCCGAGATCGCAAATTTCATGGCGTCGGTAGAGGTGAGGTCGGTTATCAGGCGGACTCTTTCTTTTTTTACAAAATAGAGGTGTCCCGCAAATGCATACGATTGGGGGATGTAAACTGAAATATATTCCTGCAAGCCGAATTCCGTGAGTTCCTCGTGCGTGATAAATCCAATTCGCCAGATATCGGTGGATTCGATACAGACCAATACGGCGCGGTCAAATTTGCGGCTGTTTCCGGCGAAGGCTTCGAAGAAATCCTTGATGGTAGTGTAAATAATTTTAATTCCGGGGGTTCTCTCCAGGATATAGTCGAAGAGCTCCACGAGTTTGCTTACGATAAAAGAAGAAGAGACATATCCAACGAGCAGCACAATGCCGGTCACCAGAATAAAACCCAGGCCTGGAATCCGTTTCGGATTTCCATTTTCATCCAGCCCCAACCGCGGAAAAATATGGTGAATAAAATCGGGCAGGATGCCGTCGATCCAGTTAAAAAGAGAAAGTACAGCCCAGAGCGTGATGGTTGTCGGCGCCAGGATGATCAGACCCTGCAAGAAATACTTGAACAATTTCCGGGCGATGAGCTGCAGTTTCATTGTCAGTGGTTTGATACCAAAAATAATCAAACATTTTGCGGGAGCCGGTTTAAAACGGCCTTATTCTGCGAGGATTCACCCTTTAGCGACCCATAATTTCGGCCAAACCCCCAAAAAAACCGGTGGAAACTTTGGTATCGAAAAAAGTTTCCTTAGTTTTGTGGTCCGTTAGAGGAAAAATATGGAACACAAAGAAAGAATATTAGAAAAAGCGACCGCCCTGTTCATGCAATATGGGATCCGGTCTATTACGATGGACGAGATTGCGGCCCAACTTGGCATCAGCAAAAAAACCATTTACCAGTTTTTTACAGACAAGGATGCCATGGTAGAAGCGGTGGTGAACGAAGAAATGAAACGCAATGAGGAAAACTGCCGGAGTTTCAGCGAGTTGGCCGAAAATGCCATTCATGAAAATTTTCTGGCGATGGACAGCCTTCAGGAGATGATGAAAGCCATGAATCCACAGATTATGTATGATCTGGAAAAACACCATCCGGCGGCATTTAAGCGCTTGAAGCAGTTTAAATATCAATACCTCTATTCCATGATCAAGACAAATCTGGAAAGAGGTCTCCAGGAAGAGCTTTACAGGAAAAACATGAATCTGGATTTGGTGATCCGCCACCGGATAGAATCTTCTTTTATGCCCTTTAATCAGGAAGCATTTCCTGCGGGTAAATATCCCATGAATCAAACCTGTAAGGAACTGGTGATTCTTTACCTGCACGGCATCAGCAACGAAAAAGGGAAAAAACTGATCGAAAAATATCTGAATGAACGTCAAAAAAATATTTTACATGAGCAAAAGATTTCATAACGGGTTCTGGCTTTCTTGCCTGGTTATACTGCTGGGACTGAATCGGTCAGAAGCGCAAACGATCCATGAACTGACTGCCCAGGACGCCATCGCCCTGGCCAAGAAAAATAATATTCAGGTAAAAAACGCCCTGACCAACCTGGCCCTCCAGGAACAGACCAATAAGGAAGTGACTGCACTGGCGCTGCCTAAAATTACTGGTACGGGTTCTACGACCGACTTCTTTGATATTCCGGTGACCTTGGTGCCCGGAGAATTTTTTGGTGGTACCCCCGGTTCTTATTTGCCCGTAAAATTTCAGACTAAATTCATTGCATCGGGAGGGGTCGCTTTGACCCAGACATTGTTTGATGGATCTGTATTCGTCGGATTGAAGGCCAGAACCGCTGCCCTGGACTACTATAAAAAAGCCATTGACCTTACGGTAGAGGATTTATCGGTCAATGTGTATAAAGTATACTATCAGCTGGTGGTAAGTAAAACACAGGTTCAACTGGAAGATTCCAATATTGCCCGGGCGGCAAAACTATTACGCGATACGCGGGTCATGAATCAAAATGGATTTGCTGAAAAGCTCGACGTTGATAAGGCGGCAGTGCAGTTGACCAATCTGGAAACGGCCAAACAAAATACAGAAACCACGATCATCAATGGCTTTACTACTTTGAAATTTTTAATCGGCATTCCCGCTGCTGACTCCATTGTTCTCACCACGGCCTTTGATGAAGCAGATCTTACCGGCGGTGTATCCATCGATACCAGCTATAGTTACCAAAACAGATATGACTATCAGTATCTGGAAATACAAAAGCAGCTCAACGATTTTGATATCAAACGATACCAGGCTGCCTTTTATCCGGTGCTCAGCCTCAATGGTTCTTATCAAAAAAATGCCGCCAGCAATACCTATGATGTATTTACTTCCAGTGGTACCTGGTATACCAGTTCTTACGTAGGGCTTTCCCTGAATGTTCCCATTTTTGAAGGTTTTGCAAAAAATGCAAGGCTTAAGAAAGCAAGGCTTACCTCCCAGCTGACCAGCGCGCAGGTCGAAAACCTCAAATTGAATATCGGACAGGAAGTCGCCATTGCCAGAAACAATTTCATCAATGCGATCAATACCATGAATTCCCAAAAATCGAATATGCGGACAGCTGAAACGGTTTATGCCCAGACGAAAAAGAAATTTGAATCCGGGCTTTCGACCAATACGGATTTGTCCAATTCACAAAATGATCTCATAACAGCGCAAGCCAATTATGTGAACGCCCTGTATACAGCCGTCATAGCAAAAGTTGATTTCCTGAAAGCCATCGGTAAAATTTAATCATGCCAAACAACTACATTATGAATAAGATATTTTTATCTGCCCTCATCTCCGGAACCTTTCTCGTGATATCCTGCAGTCAAGGATCCGATCCCGTTGCCAAACAAAAAGATGAATTACAAAAGCTGAAGGACCAGCAGGTAAGCCTGGTGACTAAAATTCAAAAAGCAGAAGAGGCCCTGGGCAAGGTGGATTCCTCCAATGCAAAAAAGGAAAAAACCAAACTGATCGCTTTTCAACCAGTCCAGGCCGGAAGTTTTACCCACTACATTGAATTGCAGGGGAAAATCGATGCCCTCAACATTGCCTTTGTGACACCAAGAAACGGTACAGGGGGTCAGGTAAAGGAAATATTTGTTAAGAAAGGCGATCAGGTCAAAAAAGGACAACTGTTGTTAAAGCTGGACGATTATCTGATGCAGCAGCAACTGGCCACAGCAAAACAACAGGTGGCCTATACCAAGGATCTTTATGAGAGAAGAAAGAACCTATGGGATCAGCAGATCGGTTCAGAAGTTGAGTTGGTCAACGCCAAAAACCTGGCCGATCAGGCACAGCGGCAGGTAGACCTCATTAACCGGCAGATAGAACTTACCAAAGTATACGCAGATATCAGTGGGGTGGCCGACGATGTAAACATACGTTTGGGCGAGTTTTTTTCTGGAAACAATCAGATCCGCATTGTCAATACCACCGATCTAAAGGCGGTGGCCCAGGTTCCTGAAAATTATCTGGGACAGGTTAAGGTAGGAAGTAAGATCAAAGTAGTGATTCCCGAATTGAAGGATAAAACCATCGAAACAAAAATCACCGTTACCGGAAAAACCATTGACGCCAGCACGCGCAGTTTTTATGTGGAAGCTAAACTTCCCTTTGACAAGGATTTTTATCCCAATCAGGTAGCATTGATCAAAATCCAGGATTATACCAAGGCCAGCGCACTAACGATTCCCCTGAATACGCTTCAAAATGACGAGAAGGGGAAATATGTGATGGTAGCCCTCAAAGACGGAGACCGGTTGGTGGCCCGCAAAAAACCCATTACCATCGGGATGATGGCAGGTGACAAAGTAGAAGTTTTGACTGGCATTCAAGCCGGAGATGAGATCATCACCGAAGGATATCAGGGGCTTTACGATGACCAGCCCATCACCACGCAGGTACAGTGACTCAGCATCTCTAACCATCAGAATTTTTTTTATGACCACACTTGAAAATATAAAAGGAAAGATCAAGGAATTTAAACCCACCAGTTGGGCCATCAACAATAAAACCTCGATCTACCTGCTGATTATTTTTGTTACTTATATGGGTGTAAACAAATTTGTGACCACACCCAAAGAACAATTTCCCGATATTGTCATTCCAACGATTTACGTTCAGACAACCTATGTAGGCAATTCTCCCAAGGATATTGAAAACCTCGTAACCCGTCCCATAGAAAAACAGATTAAGGGAATAACAGGAGCCAAGATCAATAAACTGACCAGCACCTCTGTGCAGGATTTTTCTGCCATCATCGTAGAATTTGAAACGGATGTACAAACGGATGTGGCTTTGCAAAAAGTCAAGGACGCCGTGGATAAGTCTAAAACAGATCTTCCTACCGACCTGACGACGCAGCCCAATGTCGTGGAAGTGAGTTTGTCGGATCAACCCATCATGTACGTGAACGTGAGCGGAAACTATGACGGCCAGCATCTTAAAAAATTTGCCGACGATCTCAAAGACAAGCTCGAAGAACTTTCACAAATCAACCGGGTTGACGAAGTAGGGGCGCCTGAACGTGAATTCCAGATCAACGTGGACAACTATAAAATGCAGAGCTCCAATATTACCTTCAATGACATCGCCAATGCCGTCGCCAACGAGAACCTGGATATATCCGGTGGCTTGCTGGATGTGGGAAATATGAAGCGGACCCTGCAGTTAAAAGGCCAGTTCAAGACCGCCTCTGACATCTCACAAATCGTTGTCAGAAACACTTCCGCGGCTCCGATCTATCTCAAAGACATCGCCACCATCATCGATACCGTAAAACAAAGTGAAAGTTATGCCAGACTGAACGGGAAGAATGTCGTTACCTTAAATATCATTAAACGCAGCGGGGAAAATCTGATTGAAACCTCGGATGAAGTGAAAAGAGTGGTCGCGGAAATGAAAGCCAGTCAGTTTCCAAAGGACCTGGATGTGGTCGTGACCGGGGATCAGAGTAAGACCACCCGAACTTCTTTTAACGACCTGGTAAATTCTATCGTAATCGGCTTCGTATTGGTTTTGGTGATTCTCATGTTTTTTATGGGAGTCACGAATGCCTTCTTTGTGGCACTTTCCGTACCCTTAAGCATGTTTGTTGCCTTTATGTTTTTGCCGGCAGCTGATATCATCATTGGTGGTCACGTTACTTTGAATTTTATCGTTCTCTTTGCCCTGCTCTTTGGCCTGGGCATTATTGTCGATGACGCCATTGTGGTGATAGAAAATACCCACCGAATTTTTACGGAAGGCAAGGGGAAGATATCTTCCATCATAGCTGCCAAAATAGCCGCAGGTGAAATCTTCATACCGGTGTTGGCGGGCACCTTAACGACGCTCGCTCCTTTCTTCCCGCTGTTGTTCTGGCCCGGACTGATTGGGAAATTCATGATCTATCTGCCCGTCATGCTGATTTTTACCTTGTCGGCATCGCTGATCGTGGCTTTCATCATGAATCCGATTTTTGCGGTTGATTTCATGAACCACGCTGAAGACGACCACGCGAGCAGAAAATCCAGGGTTTTCAGAAATCCGCTATTTTATACCTTTTTGTTATTGGGGATCCTCCTGGATATGAGCCATTTTACTTTTGCCGGGAATCTTTTGATTTTCTTCAGCATTCTGATGTTCCTGAATGCCTACCTGTTTACCGGTATGATCCACACCTTTCAAAACCGAAGCCTTCCTTGGATCATGAGACATTATGAATCAGGCCTGCGCTGGGCCTTGAAAGGATGGCGGCCGGTATGGCTTCTTTTCAGTACGTTCTTGCTGTTTGTATTCTCATTTGTATTCCTCGTAGTCCGAAAGGTTCCGGTGGTATTTTTTCCAAAGGGAGACCCAAATTTTATTTACGTCTACCTGAAATTGCCGGTGGGAACCAATGTGAATTACACCGATTCGATTACCCGTCAGCTGGAACTGAGGGTGAACAAAGTATTGGGTTCCGATAACGGTAAAACCAATCCGTTGGTGGAAAGTGTGATCTCCAACGTCGCCATAGGTGCTGGCAATCCGCAAAGCGGAGACCGCAGTACCCAACCCGAACTTGGACGGGTGCAGATATCTTTTGTGGAATTTGAAAAACGCCACGGGAGAGCCACCACACCGATTTTGGATTCCATCCGGGCGGCTTTAAAGGGTATTCCAGGCGCCACTATCTCGGTTGATCAGGAACAAAATGGTCCACCAACCGACCCGCCCATCAACATCGAAATCAGCAGTGACAATTTTGAAAACCTGACGACCACGGCTACCTCGCTAAAAAATTACCTGGATTCCATCCAGACTCCAGGTGTAGAGGAACTTAAGATGGATGTGGATCTCACCAATCCTGAAATCACGCTGACCATTGACCGGCAGCGGGCATTGATTGAAGGAGTAAGCACCGCCCAGATCGGACAGCAGATCCGCACTGCTTTGTTCGGCAGAGAGATTTCCAAAATCAAGGACAATAAAGAAGAATATAAAATCCAATTACGCAATACGGAAGTCCAGCGGAGAAATCTTACGGATCTTCTAAATATGAAAATATTTTTCAGGGAACCGACGGGTGCAATCAAATCAATCCCCATTACCAACCTGGTCAAAATAGATTTTACCAGTACCTACGGTAGTATAAAAAGGAAGGGTTTGAAAAGAGTGATAACCCTGTACTCTACGGTCTTGACCGGTTATACGCCGCCGGCCGTGAATGCAGAACTAAAACAAGCCATTGATAATTTCCAAGGCAAAGCCGATGATGTAACCATCACCCAGACGGGAGAAGGAAAACAACAACAGGAAACGGTTTCTTTTCTGGGCTCTGCTTTGCTCTATGCCTTGATGCTAATCCTTCTCATCCTGGTGCTTCAGTTTAACTCGATCAGTAAACCGGTCATCATCCTGATGGAAATCATTTTCAGTGTCATCGGCGTACTACTGGGATTTGCATTCACAGGTATGACGATATCCGCTGTTATGACTGGACTGGGTATTGTAGGACTGGCGGGAATCGTAGTAAAGAACGGAATCCTGGTGATTGAATTTGCTGACGAACTGCGCGCCCGAGGCATGAAAACCAGGGCGGCGTTGATACAGGCGGGTAAAACGAGAATTATTCCCGTTTTGCTTACGGCCCTGGCTGCCATCCTGGCTCTGATTCCGCTGGCCGTTGGATTCAATATTAATTTCGTTACACTTTTTGCGGAATTGAATCCGCATATATTTTTCGGTGGGGACAGCGCCGTATTCTGGAAACCACTTTCCTGGACCATTATTTTCGGTCTGGCATTTGCTTTCTTTATGACCCTGTTCATTTTACCAAGCATGTACTTGATCGCTGAGCGGTTAAAACGTCCCATGCGCCGGTATTTCGGTGGAAAATGGATTTCGATGATGGGAATTCCTCCCCTGACATTTATTTTTCTAATCGTCCTTATTCCGATTACGCTGATTAGACATTGGATAGAAAAAGCAAGAAGGAGAAGAAATCTTGCCGGACAACCCGTTGGTGAAACCTGGATAGGTTCGTGGTTTTGAAGATATAGCAATGTAATACAGGGCGAAATAAGTAAAACGATTATATATATCAAGAAAAAAGAGCACCTCAAGTGCTCTTTTTTTTGGTTAATTAATTTTGAATATTTCAGCATCTACTCGCCCCGACACGAATCTTTTTATCTTTATAAAAAAAAGTATGAGAAATAATCACGAGATCGACTATAAAATTTACGGGGAAGAATTGCAGTTTGTAGAAGTGGAATTGGATCCGCAGGAGACGGTGATCGGAGAGCCCGGTGGTTTTATGATGATGGAAGATGGCATTGAGATGCAAACCATATTTGGGGATGGATCCCAGCAACCGGGATCCTCCGGATTGATTGACCGTCTAATGAACGCCGGCAGGCGGGTGCTGGTCGGCGAGAACATGTTCATGACCGCTTTTACCAATGTGGGTCAGGGAAAGAAGAAAGTAAGTTTTGCGGCGCCCTATACCGGTAAGATCATTTGCCTGGATCTTCAGGCACTGGGTGGCAGCATCATTGCCCAAAAGGATGCATTTCTCTGTGCTGCCAAAGGAGTGAGTATCGGAATTGCTTTTCAGCGAAGGATGGGTACCGGTGTTTTTGGTGGGGAGGGATTTATCATGGAAAAACTGGATGGGGATGGCCTGGCTTTTGTGCATGCCGGCGGATATATCATGGAAAAAGAACTGAAAGCGGGGGAGATATTAAAAATTGATACGGGTTGTGTAGTAGCCTATCAACCCACCATAGATTTTGATATAGAATTAATCAGGGGAATCAAAAACTGGATGTTCGGCGGGGAGGGGTTGTTCTTTGCCCTGATGCGCGGACCCGGTAAAGTATGGATACAGTCTCTGCCCATCAGCCGCCTGGCCAGCAGGATTATTCAATACAGTCCGCAGCTGGGCCAAAGAAGGGAAGAGGGTAGTATACTGGGAGGACTCGGCAGCCTGTTCGGAGGAGACCGCTAAGAAAATTTGAAATGGGAGGATCGTTTTCTGACTCTCCCATTCCAAAATCCCCATTTACCGCCTATCGGCAAGTTTGCCTAAAAGGCGGAGAATTTCAAGATAGAGCCATACGATGGTAACCAGCAATCCAAATGCACCATACCATTCCATATATTTAGGAGCGCCACCTGCAACTCCTTTTTCTATCATATCAAAATCCAGTAGCAGGTTCATGGCTGCAATCACCACTACAAAGAGGGAAAATCCTATGCCGAGCATGGAGCCTTCGTGCAGGAAGGCAATATCCACATGAAAAAGACGCAGGACGACTGCTAGTAAATAAAAGACAGCAATACCAGCCGTTGCGATGAAAATGATGGACTGGAGTTTCTGCGTTACTTTAATAACCCGAAAACGATATAACAAAAACATAGCGATCACCGCACCAAAAGTCAGCAGTACGGCTTGGGTAACAATGCCGGGTGCAGTTTTTGCAAACGCATTGTTGTACGTTGCAGATATAGCTCCCAGGAAAACACCCTCAAATAAAGCGTATACAGGTGTCAGGTAGGCTGACCATTCTTTTTTGTAGATTACTACCAAGGCCGTAATCAATCCAAGAATCGCGGCACCAATCATATAAGGAACTACGTTCACTCCGTCATAAAACGCTTTCCAGGTCAGGGATGCGGATGCCATGACGAGCAGAAACAACATGAAAAATTTATTGAGCGTTCCTTTTTCGGTCATTGTACCGGTTCCGGGAAGGGTAATCGTATTCTGGAATACATTCATCGCAGGATTACCAGATTTAAAAATAGCCATAGTTTGATTTATTTGGACTTGCAATTTAGTAAAAAGAATAGGTATTGGAAAGCAGGCCATCCCTTTTCAATACTTAATACAGTTTTAACAATACCGACCTGATTTCAGTGAACCGGGACCAGGGAATAAAGTGGTTGGCACCGGGAATAAGTGTTTCTTCCACCTTAGAGGCATGTACCAGCATTTTTTTGCCGTAAGCCACATTTCCAGGTGGTACCCAGGTATCCATCTGGCCATGAATGAAATAAACCGGACAGGTTATTTTAGAAAAATCTTTCTCCAGCGAGACGAGGTCTTTTTTCAGGTACCAGAGTTCTTCATTGGAAGGTCGCATCGCACCGGGAACAAAAAAATTTAAGGGCGTTTTGTAAAGTACGGGCCTCCATATTTCCGGTTCTTCTTCCGCTGGATCAATGGAACCAGAAATCACTACGAGACCAGAAAATTTTCCAGGGTTATCGGCAGCTAGTTTAATCACCATCGGTCCGCCCATGGAATGTCCCACCAGGTACATGGGTTTGTGATTGGCCAAACGGTAAAACAGAGGACTGATCAAATAGGATTGAACATCCAGATGTTGCGGTTGTCCATAATCACTGTAACCGAATCCAGGGCGATCCACGGAAACCATCCGGAATTTTTTTAGCAATGCCGAGTCCTTCATATAATCCGCAAAAGCCTCCCAGCTTCCGGGAGAGCCATGGATGAAAAAAATAGTCGGCAGGGAATCGTCGCCAGTCATCGCAAAATGTATATGCCTGCCTTGCTGCTCGAAGGTTGCCGTATGAAGATCCACATGATCTTTCTCAAAGGCAATTTTCTCTTCCGCATCGGTTTTGCGAAAGCTCATGCAACTTTGCGCGAAGAGTAGCCAGCTTAACAGGAAAACACCCGAAAGCAACAGCATTTTCTTCTTAAAACCTTTCATGGTTTATGATTTCTTAATAGGCGGAGGTGGTTTATTATCCCGGGGTGGCGCAGGTGGTTTGTTTTCTCTGGGGCCTGAAGGTGGTCTATTGTCTCTTTGCTGAGGTCCTCTATTGTCTCGTGGCGGTTGCGATGAGCGGTTATCCCGCTTTTGTGCCTGCGGTTGCCGGTGGTCATCTCTTCTCTGATTGGAAGGTCCACCTCGGTTTTGCCGTTTTTTGCGATCGGCATTGTCCAGGGCCTTTACACTGAATTGTCCGGTAAGGTCTACATTCACCAGCTCTTCTTTGGGCTTACCGGTATTGACTTCTACGGCGCCCAGATCGTCAGGTATATTGTTTTGCTGATTGAGTTTTTTAATCTGTTTTACCCTTTCGATCAAAAGGGGATATTGTTTGTTGCTGTCCGGCAATACATACCACATCAGGTTTTTGAATATATCCTTCTTAATCAAAAGCGCCGTTCCTTTAGCCACTTGTAAGGTGTCTGCATTGTCGGGGAATTGCTGCAAAGCATCCAGGTAGGTGTCCAGTTCGTAGTTTAGACAGCATTTTAAGCGACCGCATTGACCGCTGAGTTTGCTTTGGTTGATGGATAAGTTCTGATAACGGGCCGCTGTCGTGTTGACGGATTTAAAATCGGTAAGCCAGGTAGAACAACAGAGTTCCCTGCCACAACTGCCGATACCACCGACTTTTCCGGCTTCCTGTCTTGCGCCGATCTGACGCATTTCCACTTTTACCCGAAATTCCGAAGCGAATATCTTAATGAGTTCACGAAAATCCACCCGGTCATCGGCGATATAGTAAAAAGTCGCTTTCCTTCCATCGGCCTGGATTTCGACTTGGGATACTTTCATGTCCAGTTTCAGTTGACGGGAAATCGCTCTTGAACGAATGACGGCCTCTTTTTCTCTTGCTTTATTTTGTTTGAGCAGGTCCAGATCGCGTTCGGAAGCACGCCGAAGTACCTTTTTCATATCGGGATGGTACTCGTCCACCGATTTTTTCTTCATTTGTATCCGGACCAATTCACCGGTTAGACTTACCTCACCCACATCAAATCCGCTTACACCTTCTACACTCACCGTCTCTCCCTTTTCAAAAATCTGAGTGGTGTTGTTGCGAAAAAAATCTTTGCGGCTACCCTGACTAAAACTTATTTCCACCACCCGACATTCGGTGGAAGGATCGTGAATCGGAAGATTGGCGAGCCAGTCATACACATTCATCCTGTTGCAACTCCCTGTACCACAGCTTCCGTGGCTTTGACATCCGCCTGGCTTACCATTGGCAGCAGTCCCACAATTAGAACATCCCATATATGTATTTATTAACGAGCAAAGTCGACAAATATACTCAATTCCTAGGTTAATACCGCTTCTTCCCTGGCTGCCAGGATATGATAGAGCCGGATGGTTAACGCGTGAAAGAGCATTTTTGCATGGGCATTGCGTTCAATGAAATAAATTGATTTATTTAACTCTTTAACAATGGCCTGTTGAGCGGCCAGATCTGTTGTTTTATTCAATCGATTGGCAAAATCTTTTTCTGTTTCCGGTAAATCTTCCGCCTCCCGATCCATCATCCGCAAGCGAATAGCTTGTTCAAGCAGGTGAATAAAGTACTGCAAAAACTGTTTTTGCTTTTCACGACCTATTCTGCTGATTTCGTCCACCCATTTCACCTGGGCAACCGGTCCGGTTTTCAAAATAGCGTTTAGCCATTCCCGAAGCAGACCCTGCCAGTCGTCCTGGGCATGTTGCAGCTGATTGAGCGCTTCCCGATAGTTTTGTTCGCAGACTGCCGCCAACTGCCTGGCTTGTTCAGGTGCAACCCCGGACCGAGAAACGAGCGCATCTTGAATTTCGGAGACCGAAGGCCGCGGCAGACGAATGATTTGAACCCGGGAAAGGATGGTAGGCAGTATCAATGATTCATTTTCAGATACCAGTAAGAATAAAGTATCCGCAGGAGGTTCCTCAATTAATTTCAGTAGACGGTTACCTTCATTGCCCAGATACTCAGGCATCCACATGATGAGAATCTTATAACCGCTTTCAAAACTTTTCAGACTGAGTTTCCTGTTGATCTCATGACATTCATGGGCCGTGATATTTCCCTGCTTATTACCAGGCTTATAGTCCTGCGGGTTGATATCTTTTTTGCCGTCTTCTGCCTGCTGAATAAACTGAAGCCAGTCAAAAATATTCCCGTAAGGAAAAAGAGAAATGAATTCTCTCCAGTCAGCAATAAAATCAGCACTTACCGGTTTATCCCCAGGTTTTTTGCTGACGACCGGATAGGAGTAGTGAATATCGGGATGAATCATCTGGGATGCCTTAATACAGGCCGGACAAATTCCACAACTTTCAGCTGGAAAATCATTTCCGAAACTCCGCTCAGATACGCGGTCGCAAACGATGTACTGTGAAAAAGCCAAAGCCAATGGCAGTCCCCCGGCCCCTTCCGGTGCTTGCACAAGGAGGGCATGACTCAACCGGTTGTGTTCAACTAGGTTGCGAAGCTTTGCCTTAATTTCCTGTTGGCCAATCACCTGACTGAATAACATCCGTCGGTGAAAATTTAATTGAGGTGAGACGTGATCTCGTCACTCATGGGTTTTATTTTGCTCGGGAAAACGGCTATGAGTTTCCCGTTTTCATCGATCAGGAATTTGGTAAAATTCCATTGAATGACCGGTGCAGGCGTTCCCATTTTAATGGCTTCTTCTGTCAGATATTTAAAAAGCGGGGTAGTATTGTCGCCGACTACGTCTACTTTGGCAGCCATCGGGAAAGTGACACCATAATTTTTCTTGCAAAATTCCTGGATTTCAGAGTTGGTACCGGGTTCCTGGCCTCCAAAATCATTGGCGGGAAATCCCACAATAACCAGTTTATCCTTATACTTATCATAGAGTTGTTCCAGGCCTTCGTACTGAGGAGTAAAACCACATTTGGAAGCGGTGTTGACAATCAGGATCTTTTTCCCTTTATAGGCAGAAAGATCGATGGTTCCACCACTGAGAGCAGGCACTTTAAAATCATACACGCTGGTGTTCAACATAAATAGAAATGGAATGATGAGTAATCGTAACATAAAATATATTTAACGAAGATTATCAATGTTTGCCTATCAAAGTTACGTGAAACGAGGCTTGAATCATTGCCTTTCATAGGAACCCAGATCCGGTTGCATAATCGGCCGGGGGTAGCCGAGCAGATCGATGGGGATCCCCAGCCCGATACCTAGGTTTAAAGCGGGCGAACCCGCCTGTAACTCAAAGTTGTATGCGTTTAGAGGCGGACCCACGGTATCGACAAATTGCGGATTGGTATTCAACCAGAGAAAACTGCTGTCTATATTGGAAGGATAGTTGAGTTGTTTGAGGATTGAATGATCAAATACTACATTAAAGACTGTATTGCCTTGTTTGGTAACAAGGGCTTCATCGGGAACACCCGCGCTTCCCCAAAAAATGCAGTCTACAAAATTCGCTGACAGGTCGCTGGTAAAAACCTGACTGCCGTCGTTGGCCGAATTCGAAAGGGTCAACACCGGCAGTTGATGAGAAATCAAGTTATTGGAATAGGAGACTACGGTACAGAATTCGAACCGGTATGTGCCGCCCAAACCCAGCACCAGGTTCTGACCACAATTGCTGATCAGACAATTAACAGCCTGTATGCTGGTTTGAATACCGAGAATACCTTCTTGAAGCGAGTTGGTGATGATACACTGATTTAATGTAAGTTTTGGATTCAGGTCTGAGCTGGGACCATCCACCTCCAGGCTGTGGTAGCCGTTCTGAATCAGGGCGTAGTTTAATAGATTGTGCTGGCTGCTCTGGCTGAATACGATTCCCGGCCAGGATCCCGGATAATTGGCATAAGGCAGATCGAGCCGGTCACCGGTAAAAATGACCTGATGGGATGCGCCAGAATCACCGGCGACTACCAGGCTTCCGTCGACATAAATCGGCGCATCGGCATGCATATATATATGCGTACCCGGCTCAATGGTGAGCGTGACATTGCTGTCGATCCGAAGTCCACCGTACAACACATAAGGCAGATCATTGGGCCAGCTGGTATTGGCTGTAATCACCTGGTTTTTCAAAAAATGGGCATTCTGTCCCCAGGCGCTCAATTTGATCACTTTATCCAGGCCATTGTAGTGGATGAGCAGGCTGTCTTGCAGTAAAAATGCCGTCGGCGCAGCGCCCGGTTTGATATAGACGGTCACAAAAATATAGAGGCTGTCACTGGCCTGGATGTTGAGATTGGATACCGCCGGTCCAGGCGTGCCGTCGACATTGATGATAAAAGGGGAACCCACCCCTCCGGCCAGGGTAATGGAAGAAATGCCGATGGCCTGGCTATTGGGGTTTATAAGCTTAATCTGTTGGGTTATAGTGCCTACGGAAGTGAAAACTGTGTCGAAATAAAGGGAATCCGTTGAGGAGAATAGAACGGCATTTCCATTCTGTATGGACTGTTTTTGGCAGGAATTCAGCAGAAAGACGGCCAGGATCCAAAAAACTAATACACTGCGCATGCAAGACAAAAGTAGTGGGCTTAACCCTCAAAGCCTAACCCATCTCCTTTTTTGATTGAATCCGGCAAAATCCCCATCTGGGTGGCTTGCAGCGGTCGGGACCATATTTAAAAAACCAGGCGGAACAGGCAGGGATCTCCGGGGTGAAATGAAGACAGGAAGAAGTCCGCCGCCGAGTCCAGGGAACCAAGTGGCTCGGACTTTGAAATCCAATGATGGGGGCTGGCCTTGGAATGATCATTTTTCAAGGGCGGAACGAGACCATTTCCCAAGCGCTTATCTAGAGCGCATGTTATCGGCAGGTATCAAAAATTTTGAAGAGTGAAATATTTTATTTTCTGTTTTTAACGAAGGTTATTTTTTATTTGTGCGTGTATTTCTATTCTTTCCCCCAAGTGATTGAAGGATGTCTTTGTTTTTCAAAACAAATGGATCGTTTGGATCTTCGATTCCTTCCATTGCCGGCCTATCGGCTGATTTTCCTTGATTGAATAAAACCCAGCGTTGACCGAATGCCCGGGAAGACTCATCGGCCACCGGATGATTCATCCGGGCAGCGGCGCGGGTAAATGAGTCTAAAAAAATCTTCTCCCATGAGAAATTTCTTTACTTGCTATTTAAGACGATCATTCTGTTGTGCCGGCCGGATTTTTGCAGACACGCTATTGCATGTAAAAAATGGAAGGCTTAAAAAAAATGGGGGGATGAGATATATCGAGCGCTTCCAAAAATATTGTGCGTTTGAAAAAGGGAGAGTCAAACTCAAAACAAATATTTATATACTTCTTCCACCGTACCCACAGGAACGATTTCAATCTGATGGGCATTATTTTTTAACCCTTTCTGATTATATTTTGAGACGAAGATTTTACTAAATCCCAATTTCTCTGCTTCACCGATACGCTGGTTTATCCGGTTCACAGCACGAATCTCTCCACTGAGTCCCACTTCACCCGCGAAACAACTGTCGGCTTCAATCGGCTTGTCTTCAAACGAGCTCAACAAGGCACAAAGAACAGCCAGATCGATGGATGGATCTTCCACTTTTAGGCCTCCGGCAATATTTAAAAAAACATCTTTTACACCAAAATGAAACCCTCCTCTTTTTTCCAGCACTGCCAGCAGAAGTTGGAGTCGGCGAAGATCAAATCCGCTGACCGTTCGTTGTGGTGTTCCATATACTGCTGTGGTCACGAGCGCTTGCACCTCAATCAACAGAGGCCGCTGCCCTTCTATGCTTGCGGCGATTGCGCTTCCGCTCAGTGGGAAGTCTTTTTGAGTAATTAGTATCTCACTGGGGTTGTTTACTTCCTGCATTCCTTCATCCGTCATTTCATAAATTCCCAATTCCGATGTACTGCCAAACCGATTTTTCAACGTGCGTAAAATGCGGTAGGTATGGTGGCGATCGCCTTCGAATTGTAAGACCGTATCCACCATATGTTCGAGTATTTTCGGACCCGCGATATTTCCATCTTTGGTAATATGTCCAATCAGAAATATCGGGGTGCCGGTTTCTTTCGCGAAGCGTTGAAACTCTGCAGCGCTTTCGCGGATTTGCGAAATAGTGCCAGGTGCCGACTCGATATAAGATGATTGAATGGTTTGGATAGAATCAACAATAACAACCTGCGGTTTCAATTTTTTTATTTCCTGAAAGATGGCTTGTGTGGAAGTTTCCGTAAGCAGAAAAAAATTGTCGGTCTCGGTCATCAAAGGGCTGTTGCGGATTTTCAACCGGTCGGCCCGCATGCGAATTTGTTGTTCGCTTTCTTCTCCGCTGACATATAAGGTTGTGACGTTTCTCAACATCAAACCGATTTGAAGAAACAAAGTGCTTTTGCCGATTCCAGGTTCACCGGCTACAAGAATCAGACTGCCGCATACGATTCCACCGCCGAGAACGCGGTTTAGTTCCGTATCAGGTGTTATAATTCTTTTTTCTTCACCACTGATGACTTCATGAATGGAAATGGTTTTGATTTCTTTTTTATCGGAAAATTTTTTCCAACCCGATTCGCCCAATCGATCATCTTTGGTGATGACTTCTTCCGTGAAAGTGTTCCATTGTTCGCAAGAGGGACATTTACCCAGCCATTTTGCACTTTCATAGCCGCAATTGTTACAGAAGAAAGCGGTTTTGATTTTGCTCATCGTTAAAGTTAACGGCAGAATGACATAAAAGTAAAAAGGCCGGCTACGAGAGCCGACCTTTTACTTACTAACCCATTAAATTCTTCCACTAAATTACAAAATCAGGTCACATAACAAAATAAATTTTTCTTCCTGTTAATAACTTTCGTAATAAAAATAGAAGTTGAATTCTTTTCATATTTAATTTGTAACGCATTGATTATTATGTACTTGTTGAGGTTTTTTTTATTGAGCATCAAAGCTAAACGGCTGAAAATGAGGCTTGAAAAAACGTCTAAAATTCACAATTTCCCACATCCGGAACGATTGGGAAAAATTAACTCATATTATAAATAAACCATATGTAAAAGGGGCAAAAAAGGGGGGTAGAAATGGGGTTAAAGCTTGATTTCTTCTTCCTGTTTATCAAAAAAATGGAACTCCGTCATGTGGTAGTTGTTGTTGGCCTGAATCCGGATGGCTTGTTTGTATTTGCGCCGCCATTTCCATTTTTTGCTCGAAAACCAGCCTCCTTTGGTTAGGTAGGCATGCATAATGGGGTGCACGGTGAGGATCAGATCCTTGTGTTGATGATTTAAGAGATAACTGAGATTTTTCTCAATTTCATCTTCCAGGATCAGGGCAGAGGATATTTTTCCAGTGCCGTTACAGGTTGGACAGATTTCCTGGGTATTGATGGTTATTTCCGGCTTCATTCGTTGCCGGGTGATCTGCATCAGCCCGAACTTGGAAATAGGCAATACGGCGTGTTTTGCCCGGTCTGTACGCATAAAGCCCTCCATGGCCTCTACCAGCTTCCGCTTATTATCAGGAAGCTTCATATCGATAAAGTCGGCTACAATGATGCCTCCGAGGTCCCGGAGTCGGAGCTGACGGGCAATTTCTTCGGCCGCCTCAAGGTTGGTTTCCAGGGCGTTTTGTTCCTGGTTGTTGCTCACGCTTTTGTAACCGCTGTTCACGTCGATGACATGCAAGGCCTCGGTGTGTTCAACAATCAGGTATGCTCCGCTGGGTAGGTTTACGGTTTTCCCAAAAGCGGCTTTTACCTGCTTGGTAATGCCAAAATGATCAAAAATCGGAGAACCATTATTATAATAGGAAACAATATCGATTTTATCGGCGGCAATGCGTTGTATATAGGTTTTGGTGTCGTTGAAGAGGTTCTTGTCGTTGACGACGATTTTATTGAAGTCTTCATTGAGCAGGTCCCGGAGCATACTGGTGGTCTTGGTCTGCTCGCTAAGTATTTTTGCGGGTGCCACGGCGCCAATCAGATTATGCTGGATCAGTTTCCAGGTAGCCACCAGATCGGTCAGATCCTCATGCAGTTCTGCAGTATTTTTTCCTTCTGCTGCGGTACGAACAATTACCCCGAAATTTTTTGGCTTGATGGCTTCGACAATTTTCTGAAGCCTTTTTCTTTCATCAGAAGAGTGAATCTTTCTGGAGACGGCGACGATATCGTTGAATGGCGTGATCACTACAAATCGTCCAGGCAATGAAATTTCACAACTCAGCCTGGGTCCTTTGGCAGCGATCGGTTCTTTCAGGATCTGTACCAGGATATGTGGTTTGCCGCTCAGTACTTCATTGATCTTGCCGGTTTTGACAATTTCGGGTTCAACAGTGAAACTGCCGAAATCAAATTCGTTGTCTTTGGAAGCCTGCATGCTCTGCTGGGTGAACTTGAGCAGGGAACGGGCGTATGGACTCAGATCGGTATAATGGAGAAAAGCGTCTTTTTCAAATCCAACGTCTACAAAAGCGGCGTTCAAACCAGGAATTAGTTTTTTGACCTTGCCCAAATACAAATCTCCTACGGCAAAACTGGCATCAGTTTTTTCATGGTGTAATTCCACCAGCTTTTTGTCTTCCAGCAGGGCTATTTCAACTCCCTGAGGGGCTGCATTGATGATCAGTTCCTTATTCAATGTTATTGTAACATTTACTGCGTATCTAAATTTATCTACACAAAGGAATCGAAATGCTGAAGGAGATCTGTTAACAACTTGTACGAATGCAGGTAAGCATGGTAAGCGTTAGCATATAATTGATTTCAGCAGAACAAGGCCGGGGTTCCCGGCCGGAGTGCGTTTATTTGTTCTTTTTCTTATGACGATTCTTACGCAATCTTTTCTTTCTCTTATGGGTCGCAATTTTATGTCGCTTCCTTTTTTTACCACAAGGCATCGATAATTTCTTTTTTGTTAACGAATAATTTCTGTCTGAGTTCCTTTGAGCGTTTATTTTAAAGACCCTAACCGTTCTTTGATCGCTGTGATCAGTTCTGAGTTATTGGTCAGCTTAATGCCTTGTCCATACCAAATTTTTGCGGCGGCCGTATTTCCGGATTTTTCATAGGCTTCTGCGAGACTCAATACCGCTTCCAAATTACCCGGATCATAATACACCACCTTTAAAAGCCTTGGAATGGCTTTATCGTATTGTCCCGATTCAATTCCCCCCAAGCCCAGCATCAACTGAGCATACATGTTGAGCGAATCCTTTTGGATCACGGCCAGAATGCTCTGGACTCCTTTCATCACCTCCATCGGCTCCCCTGTACCTCCAAATATATAGGTGGCCCCCAAACCAATTTTAGTAGAATCATTGTCGGGGTTGAGCTGTGCTGCCCTTTCAAAGAGATCCCGGCTTTCCCCCGCCATCCAGCTCCTCAACGCCGGATTATCCTGACTCCGCAGGGTGTTCAAAAATAATTGGGCTGCAAAAGTGAGACTTTTTTCAGAATTTTCCAATTTTGCCAGCTCTCCTGTGTAATAAGCATAGGCTAGAAAGCCATTTTCCACCGAATCTTTCCAATATAGGGCGAGTTCCCGATCGGCTTCTATTTGCTGATCCCTCACATTACCCCGTATGACGGAATTTTCCAATCTGTTAACCGTGGCCAGTTGCTGGGGAGTTAGTTTTGATTTATCAGCATCGAGAATCGTCTTGATATCAATCGATTGGGAAATGCGGGCGGTAGAATCGCCAGATGCCGATTTTTTTAAACGAGGGACAGTATTTCCGAAAAAATAAAAAACAATGAGGACAACCATTCCGATTCCGGCTACCAAGGCTTGCTGTTTCTTCACATCAGGCTTTTATCCGGCAAAATTACATCTCTTCGTCAGGGTTTGGCTGATTATCCTGAATTGACTGAAGTTTTTTCACTTCCGCCACAAATTCTTTGGCCGGCTTGAAGGAGGGAATAAAGTGTTCAGGTATGTGAACGGCAATATTTTTTTTGATATTCCGGCCGATTTTTGCAGCTCTCTTTTTTGTTATAAAGCTGCCAAATCCGCGGATATAAATATTTTCTCCTTTTGCCAACGTGTCTTTTACTTCTTTAAACATGGTTTCCAACGTAACAAGTACGTCTACCTTAGGTATACCTGTTTTATCCGAAATTTGATTAACGAGGTCTGCCTTTCTCATGGCGAAATTGTTTTATAAGTTTCTGATTTTAAATATATAACAAAAAAATTAATTCACAACTATTTGTAAAAAATTGAGCCCGCCCTCTATACGCCTATTTTCTAATCCCTTGCAGGTCAACATTTTATAAGTTACTGATTATCAGCAGTATAAATTATTGGTTGGTATGTTTTATTTTGAGTCAGATGAAAATTGATTTTGGAAAAAAATTATTGGAATGGAACCGTCTTCACAACAAACGGAAGATGCCTTGGAAGGGTGAGCCCGATCCCTATAGGATCTGGTTGAGTGAAATTATCTTACAGCAAACCCGGGTGGAACAGGGCATTGCCTACTATGAAAAATTTATTTCCGTTTTTCCCACCATATGGGAACTGGCCCACGCTTCTGAAAAAGAAATATTCAAGTGCTGGGAAGGTCTCGGTTATTATAGCCGGTGCAGAAACCTCGTGACGACAGCCCGGATCATCGCCACCCAATACAACGGCATCTTTCCTTCTCGTTATGATGAAATCCTTGCCTTGCCTGGCATCGGCCCTTATACAGCCGCGGCCATTGCGTCATTTGCTTTTGGATTGCCTCATGCGGTCGTGGATGGAAATGTTGAAAGAGTCATAGCGAGATATTTTGGAATCAACGCCATGGCGGGTTCCGGTACCGGAAAGAAGCTGTTCACGACCATGGCTACCGAATTGTTGGATAAAAAAAATCCAGCCCGTTATAACCAGGCAATTATGGATTTTGGTGCAACGATCTGCAAACCACAAAATCCGCTTTGCACCCATTGTGTACAATCCAAATACTGTCAGGCTTTTCTGCTGGGCCGAACCCATGAACTTCCTCGCAAAAAGACGCCTGTTTCAAAGAAAAAAAGATGGTTATATTATTTCATCGTAGAAGCAGGAACCGATCAGTTCTGGATCCGGGAACGGAGAGGAAACGATATCTGGGAACACCTCTATGAATTTGTCTTGTGGGAAACTGGGAAAATATTACCTCAGGAGGATTTACTCGATTCTTCTTTTTACCGGGACCATTTCGCCGACCAAGGCTTTGAGACACAGCATATTTCCCGTTCCTATAACCAAAAC
>Ga0206938_1017_pt2 | contig 49212 bp, 35 predicted proteins | sample Alteio_BWOrgHeat_12_FD_152918 | JGI IMG/M metagenome (GOLD analysis project Ga0206938, IMG submission 152918) | Enriched cells from forest soil in Barre Woods Harvard Forest LTER site, Petersham, Massachusetts, United States -... | ecosystem: Environmental > Terrestrial > Soil > Temperate forest >... | reverse complement strand
GTAGGCATGCCGAACACCAAACCGCTTTTGTATACATCCATGTCTCCCGCCCTGCTGCATTTGTACAATGCATCGCAGGCAACGGTCGTGATCATTGATGTACTGCGCGCTACTTCTACCATTGCCACAGCCCTGTTTAACGGTGCCCGTTATATTGTACCGGTGGACAGTGTAGCCAAATGTATTGAGTTGGGTCGCCAGATCAATTGCATAACAGCCGGGGAGCGGGATGGACAAATTGCTGAAGGCCTCAGCTATGGCAATTCACCCTTTGAATATCACCGAGAATTTATAGAAGGAAAAATCCTGGTGCTTACCACGACCAATGGAACGCGTTTGCTTCACATGGCCTTAGAAAAAGGCGCCCGCGAAATTGTAACCGGTTCTTTTGCCAACCTGGACGCGGTTACTGAATACCTCCTGCAGCAAAAAAATAATGTCATCCTGGCCTGTGCGGCCTGGAAAGATAAAATCAATATCGAGGATACGCTTTTTGCCGGAGCCGTGATAGAAAGAGTCCGCCATCACTACGACATCCAATGTGACGCGTCCCATATTGCCGCCACCCTTTACAACAAAGCGGCTGGGGATCTGTTCGGATTCATGCAGCAGCACAACGCTTCTCATTATCGTCGCCTCATGTCCTATGGTCTGGAAGAAGATATCCGCTATTGTTTGGATCCCAACCGGGCCAATGTCCTGCCCATTTATGAAGATGGGAAACTAAAGATCTACTGAGTCATTTCCCAGGTTTCCATTTTACTTTCAAAAACATCCAAGGGCATACAACCATCCTTCAGCACTTCATCGTGGTAGGAGGCAATATTAAATCTGTCTCCCAGCTCCTGGGTAAAACGGGTTCTGAGTTCCCGGATCACCATGGCACCCGTCTTATAACTCAGGGCCTGCGCAGGATTGCCGATATAGCGTTCGATTTCAGCCGTGGCCCCCTGTTCAGAGATGGCTTCGTTTTCCATCATATAGTGAATGGCCTGCTCGCGCGTCATATTTTTCTCATGCATGGCTACATCCACCACCAGCCGGATGGCCCGGTGGATCTCATCACCGAGGGCACCTGAATATTGATAGGGATCTGTATACAAGCCCAACTCTTTGCCCAGGGATTCTGAATACAGAGCCCAGCCTTCCCCGTAGGCTCCATACCATCCGAATCGCCGGAATTTGGGAAGCAAGGTATCCTCTAGTTGTATCGACATCTGGTAATGATGTCCTGGAATGGCTTCATGAAGGAAGAGGGATTCCATGCCTGAAGTGGTGTTGAATTTGGTCGCATCCAGGATCGGCACATAAAAAATTCCGGGTCTGGACCCCGAGGGATCGCCCTGATTGTATTCGGCGCTGGCGCTGGCAGCCCGGAAGGCTTCCGTCTGACGGATTTCAAATTTCATTTTTGGCACATGCCCAAAGAGGTTTTTCAAATTGGGATCGATGGTCTTTTGAATCTCCTGAAAGGCATGGATCACATCCGACGGTGTCCGGTAGGGCATAAAGCGGGCATCGGTTTTCATGAATTCAAAAAAAGCCGGGAGGCTGCCGGTAAAACCCGTTTTGGCCTTGGTCTCTTCCATTTCATCGCGAATTCTTTTTACTTCAGACAGTCCGGTTTGATAAATTTCTTCGCCCGACTTATCGGTCGTTGTCCAGTAACGGATGAGGAAGTTATAGAGTTTTTTACCTTGTGGTAAAGCATCAAATCCAATACTGCTGCGGCTTTTGGGCAGGTACTCGTTTTGGAGAAAATCTGCCAGTTTTTTATAGGAGGGGATCAAAGAAACGGCGATCACTTTGGACAAATCAAAGGTGATCTGGGCCTTATCAGCCGCAGGGAAACTGTCCGGCATATTGTTGATCGGCGTGTAGAACAGGCTTTTCATCAGGTCGGGTTGAGCCATGTTCTGCATTTGTGGAATCATTTTTTCTACGAGACAACGGGGAAGGATATACCCGTTGGCCAGGCCCTTTCGGAAGTAAACAATTGCACTATCGGCCCAGGCCTGAAATTTCCCCGCCCGCAGGATCCAGTTTCTATAGTCCTGGACCGTTTTAAAGGGCTGGATTCCGCTTCCACTGCCCATCTGACCCAAAAACAAGGGCGTGCCCTCAAACTGGTTAAAAGGCATATACTGGACATTGGGCATGGTCACCACGTTGATCGTCACATGTAAATCCAGTCCCTCCAGGTAAATTTTCATCTCCCTTAAAAATATATCGTAGCTGATCTGGTCGTTTGCGTTGAGCCGGTCGCGATCAAAGAGAAGAATCTGGCGCAGATAACCGCCGAAAAAACCGCGCAAACTGTCCATATAACTGTCGGTAAAATCAGCCGGAAGTAGATCATTATAACGGGGATCGCCGTTCTGGGTGGCTTCCAAAGGCAGGTATTTCATGCGGTCGTTGTAGTAGCTGTCCAAGAGTCGGCCGAGCTCCTTATTGTCCGGCACAGACCGGTCTGTATGCATGAGTTTGCAGGAACCAAAAAAGAAGCAAAACAGTACCAATACGTATGAAGAAATTTTCATGCGGGTGAATTTGGGAACTAAAGCTAAGCATTTCATGAAACCCGAAAAGAAGATCTAAATAATTTTCGGCCGAGAAATGCTTTGTGATTTATTTTTTCACATATCTTCGCCGGACTAAAGCTGCTTATCCGGCTATCCGCCTGACCTTATGCATCCCGATATCGTATTCAGCAAAACCACCTTTAATCAAATAAAATAAGCTCCGGTAGCGGATTGGTACAACAATTGCTGTCAGCCTTATATATTTTTATCAGCATATCGATTATTCATTAACTTTCTTAAAATGATTCTTATGAAGCTTAGGTACATTCTACTTTTCTCCGTTTCGTCCTTGTTACTTTTCTCCTGTGTGAGCAACAAAAAATTTAAAGAAATGCAGGCCATGATGCAAGGCCGCTTTGATTCACTCAGCGCTGAATATGCAAAACTTCAGGGTCAACTGAAGAATTGTAACGACCAGACTGCCGCCCTTACTTCACAAAAGGCTGGCTTACAGTCACAGGTAGACGAATTAAACAAACAAATTGCCTTCCTCAGAGAAAACAACACCCAGGCCCTCAAGCAACTGGAAGACATGTCTGTGATCTCCGGCGCTCAGGCTGAGAGCATCAAGAAATCCCTGGAAAACATTGGTGCCAAAGACGCATATATCCGCGATCTGCAGCAAGCAATGGCTCACAAGGATTCTATGAACATGGCCCTGGTGATGAATCTAAAAGGCGCTACGGCCGGCAATGATTCAGACATCAATATCAAAATTGAAAAGGGTGTCGTATTTATCGACATTTCTGATAAGATGCTCTTCCAGAGCGGAAGTTATATCGTGTCCAAAGGAGCCAAGGATGTGTTATCCAAAGTGGCCGCCGTGCTGAAGAACCAACCGGACGTGGAATTCATGGTAGAAGGCAACACCGACGACAAAGCCTACAGAAGTGGTCCATTGCTGGACAACTGGGATCTGAGCTGCAAACGTGCTACCTCGGTGGTTCGTATTCTGGCCAAGACCTACGGTATCCCGCCAGCGAAAATGACTGCTGCCGGTCGTGGAGAATTTCTTCCCGTCATGACCAACGACTCCAAAGAAGGTCGTGCTGCCAACCGTCGCACAAGAATCGTGATCCTGCCACAGCTTGATCAGTTCTTCAACCTGCTTGAAACCAAGCACTAGTCTTTAATTCATACGAAATCATTTTAGAGGTCCTCCTTTTGGAGGACCTTTTTTTTATTGTATAGCCAAAGGGGTCAAAGCCTGGAAAATATAGTGGGAAAACAGCGGGTTGCTTTTCTTAGTAGCCGCGGACGTTTTTGCCCTCCATATAGTTGATAAAGGCGCGGTTGACAACTTTGTTGCCTCCGGGTGTGGGGTAGTTGCCCGTGAAATACCAGTCGCCGGTATTGGTCGGACAGGCCTGGTGAAGGGATTCAATGGTCTGATAAATTACTTCAACCGGTGTTTTGATGTCCGGTGGGGTAATCAGCTGGGCTATCTTGTCGGAGATTTCCTGGGTGGTAAAAGGTTTGTATACCTGACGGACGATATTTTCCGTCTGCAGCTGTCCGGTACGTTCGAGTTCTTTACAATGTTCATACATGTCGGTCAGGCACCGCTCTTTTCCCCGTTCGTGCATGAGCGCAATGGCGGCTTTAAAAGCTATAAAATCACCGAGTTTACTCATGTCAATCCCATAACAATCCGGATACCGGATCTGCGGGGCGGAGGAAACAATGATGATTTTTTTTGGTTCGAGTCGCGCCAACATGCGAACAATGCTTTCCCGCAAAGTTGTACCCCTTACAATGGAATCATCGATGACAACCAACGTATCCTGGTCTTTTTGCACAGTACCATAAGTGATATCATAGACATGCTGCACCATTTCGTTTCGGCTTGCATCGGCCGTAATGAAGGTGCGCATTTTTACATCTTTGGTGGCAATTTTTTCAATCCGGATTTTGCGGTTGATCATCTGAGAAAGTCTTTCTTCCGTCAGATCATTTCCCCAGGAAAGAATCCTTTCAATCATGACTTTTTTCAAATAGTCATCCAGTCCTTTCCACATGCCGTAAAAGGCAACTTCAGCCGTATTGGGAATAAAGGAAAATATACTGTTTTTCAGGTCGTGGTTTACCGCATTGAGTATCTGTTCACTGAGGTTATAACCGAGGGCAATTCTTTCGCGGTAAATTTTTTCATCGCTGCCCCTGGAAAAATAAATGCGTTCAAAACTGCAGGCTCTCCTTTCTTTAGCGGGAATGATTTGTTCAACCGAGAAATGACCATCAGATTTTGCGATCAGGGCACTGCCTGGCATCAGTTCGAGCACCTCATTTTCTCCGACATTAAAAACGGTACGGATGGCCGAGCGTTCCGATGCTGCGATGATGATTTCATCATTGGCAAAATAATAGGCCGGCCGGATGCCATGTGCATCCCTGAAAACAAATCCGTCTCCATTTCCAACCAAACCACCGACGGTGAAACCGCCATCAAAAAGCGGAAGGGCTTTTTGTAAAACCTGTTTTAGATTCAGATCCCCGGGCATTTCTGTATCAGCCTGTACGATAAAATGATGAATCACTTCCATCATGGCCGCCAAATCACTCTGCTTTTGAAATTCTCCGGGCTCGATATTGATCAGGGCAAAAAGCTCATCGGTGTTCACCAGATTAAAATTGCCTGCCAGTGCCAGGTTTCGGGCAGGGATGGTATCTCGTTTGATAAAAGGATGACAAAATTCAACGTTGTTCTTGCCCTGGGTACCGTATCGAAGGTGTCCCAAAAGCAGTTCACCCAGAACCGAGATATGACCCTTTAAAAGACCCGGATGTTTGATGATATCCGGCTGATATTTTTCAAGATCCTTTATCTCCTCGTTGATTTTGGAGAAGATATCCGCGATGGGCTGATTGTTGTTGCTGCGGATCCGGTGCAAAAAGGGATGTCCTAGTTCAATGTTCAGCTTCACGGAGGCAACACCGGCCCCATCCTGGCCTCGGTTGTGCTGTTTTTCCATGAGCAGGTAGAGCTTATTTAAGCCATACAATGCCGTACCATATTTCTGGAGATAAAAGGAGAAAGGTTTACGAAGTCTGATGAATGCCAAACCGCATTCATGTTTAATTTCGTCGCTCAATTTTTTCTTTTTAAAGGCACCCGGTTCCGGGTTAACCCACTCTATTTCCCAGATCCAGCGTCAGCTACCCACAAAAGTCGCAGCACCTGGATAAAGGGAAGCGCAAAGTTAATCGAATTTTATGAAAGAAGAAAAGCAAGGGACCCGGAAAGGCTTTACGGACGTTTAAAAAGAGGTAGCGTAATTTCTGGTTGCGGTTTGGTGCTGAACGGACTTTCTCTGCTAGGGGTTGAGATTGAGGCTGCTGTAATGGAAGAAGATCCTTTCTAGGCACTAGATCGGAAGGGTACTCGAATACATATAGTGTATCAGCGCAGCAGCGTTTTTGAGTTTTAACTTTTTTAGAATATTGTGGCGGTGTACTTCTACCGTTTTTATGGAGATATTGAGTTTGGAAGAAATATCTTTGGAAGAGCTGCCATTTTTAATCAGGTTGATCACGTCCATTTCCCTTTCGGTCAAAAGGTTGATGGCAGTGGCCATTTCCGGTTCCTCTTGGTTTTCTTCGAGCAGTCCTTTTATTTCTTCACAGAGAAAACGCTTACCAGCCGATACCTCCAAAATGGCCGTGACCATTTCCTCTTTGGAAGAATTCTTGGTAACATACCCGGATGCTCCGAGCTGCAGCATTTTTTTTGCATAGGCTGGCTGGGAATGCATGGTCACACCGATGATTCGGGTTTCGGGAGAACGGTCTCGGATCTGGCGGGTGGCTTCAATACCCGAAAAGGGCTGCATGTTGATGTCCATCAGGACGATATCGGGTTTCATGGCCTCACTCATCTTAACCACATCTTCTGAATTTGAACAGGATCCGATGACTTCAAAGCGGGAGTCGCGATTTAAGATCAACGTCCAGGTCTCTCTTATCAACTTGTGGTCATCTGCAATTAGAATACTGATCATTTCCGGAATTTTCTGTTACCAGCTGGTTAATCGGACAATAATGCTAGGGCGTCCACCTGTAATTTACTATATGTACATGAATTTTTTACGGGACGCTCGGATTTTAGCACAATCCATGATCTGCATCAACTAATTGCCCGTCATAAACTGTCGGGTCTGCCATTTGGAAAGATTGCTGCAGTCCCGGAAGTCTCCGTCAATCATGATATAGTAGGTGGCAATTCTGGCTTGAAACCAAGTTTGAAGGGCTTTGTTTTTTTTCTGTTCCAATGCCCGTTGTGCGACGCGGTTGTAGTCGTCCTTTAGGTTCTCGCGGTGAGGTTCGGATCTGGAAATCATGTATACGAGGCGGACTCCTTTTTTGCCCCGTTCATCGGTAAAAAGAGTGGGCTGGGAATACTGACCGGCCTGCAGGTTGGTATTTTTCAACAGGATCGTCGTTTCTTTATCCAGTTCGTCGAATTTGAGGTAGTTGGAACCGTCCCTGGCCATACGGATACCGGCCGTGAATTTGGCGTTTTCGTCTTCGCTGTATTTTAATACTGCTTCACCAAATCCAATTTGTTTGGCGATCAGTGCTTTTCGCACAGAATCCAGCATGGCGATCGCTGCGGCCGACTCGGGCTCTGTAATCTGTGGAATGCGCAGAATATGGCGGATGACGGCGTCGTCTCCATTGCGGCTTACCATCTGAATGATATGGTATCCGAATTTTGTTTTGATGACCGGAGAAATCTGGCCGTCCTTTAAACGGAAGGCGGCTGCCAGAAAAATGGGATCCCACTGTTTTTCGAGGCGGTTGATCTGGTATTCTCCGCCTTTGTCCTTGCTTCCCGGATCGTCTGAATATAAAGAAGCCAATGTTTTAAATTGCTTGGCGCCACTTTCCACCTGTTGCTTGTATTCATTGAGTTCATCAATGGCCAGCAGTTCGATATCGCGACTGGGTTTTGGATAGACGACAATCTCACCGATCTGAATCTCGGATTCGTAAAAAAAGAGACTGTCTTTGGGGATCTTATCGTAATATTCCTGGACTTCGGTTGGGGTAATGCGGATGCCCTCCACAATTTTGTTGCGCATACCTTGGGCCAGGCGTTGTTCTTTGATGGGTTGGTGAAATTCTTCCTTCATCTGGTAGACCGAACGTTGGGCAATCTGCTCCAGGGCTTCCTTGCTACCATATTGCTGAATAAAATACCGGATTTTCTGATCGATTTCCGCTTCGATCTCTTCTTCGGTCACCGGAATGGAATCTTTCTCTGCTTGCAAGACTAGCGCTTTTTGGACCAGCATCCCGTCCAGAATGGTACAACCGTCCTGCTCCTGGCCGCCGTTTCTTTTGATGTCTTCGTTGGCAATGGCAATCTCTGATTTCAGGATGATCTTATCGCCTACGATACCCACAATTTTATCAGCCACTACTTTTTGCTGAGCCAGGACCGAGGTCGTGAGTATCCCCAAAAAAGCGACAGAAAGAATATATTTCATAAATGAAAATCTGAGAACATTTCAAAAATACATCCATTCCCTGCCTTCAGGGATCAGGATGAGTGTTTTAACAAAATATTGCTGGCAGTTCAGGAGGTCTACAAAGTTCTTTTGACTTCCTCTTCTTCGTAGGCTTCTACAATATCTCCGACGTGGTAATCACTGAAATTTTTAATGGTCAGTCCGCATTCCATGCTGGAAGGCACTTCTTTGGCATCGTCTTTAAAACGTTTCAGGGAGGCCAGTTCTGCCGTAGCCCCTTCTCCCACCGGATAGACGACAATGCCGTCGCGAACCAGGCGGATCTTGGAATTGCGATAGATCTTCCCGTCCAGCACATAACATCCTGCAACAGTCGCCTTATCGAATTTGAAGACATTGCGTATCTCCACATTGGCCACCACCTTTTCCTGAATTTTTGGTTCAAGCATCCCTTCCATGGCGCTTTTCACTTCTTCGATCGCGTTATAGATGATCGAATAGGTTTTGATCTGCACCCCTTCATTTTCTGCCAGCCTTGCTGCCTGCACCGAAGGCCTTACATTAAATCCTACCACGACGGCGTCCGAAGCGGTGGCGAGCAATACATCACTTTCGGTAATCGCACCCACGGCCTTGTGAACTACTTTGACGGCGATTTCCTCGGTGGAAAGTTTCTGCAAGGAATCACTCAAGGCTTCCACCGAACCGTCCACGTCTCCTTTGAGGATCAGGTTGAGTTCTTTAAAGTTGCCCAGGGCCAGACGGCGACCGATTTCGTCGAGCGTAATATGTTTCTTGGTCCGGATACCCTGTTCGCGAGCCAGCTGTCCGCGCCGGTTGGCAGTTTCTTTGGCTTCTGCTTCATCGGCAAAAACCTTGAATTTTTCACCCGCCTGCGGCGCCCCGTTTAATCCCAGCAGTAAAACCGGGGAAGAAGGGGGTGCGTCTTCAATTTTTTTATTTCTTTCATTGAACATGGCTTTGATGCGGCCAAAATACTGCCCGGACACCACCAGGTCACCGCTTTTCAGCGTTCCGCCCTGTACCAGGACGGTGGCGACATAACCACGGCCTTTGTCCAGCGAAGCTTCTATGACGGTTCCCGAGGCTTCCCGGTTGGGATTGGATTTTAGATCCAGGATTTCAGCTTCGAGCAGGATTTTTTCCAGCAGCAGGTCCACGTTCTGACCTTTCTTGGCAGAGATCTCCTGACTCTGGAACTTTCCGCCCCAGTCTTCCACCAGGATATTCATTCCGGCCAGCTGTTCTTTTATCTTTTCGGGGTTGGCCCCTTCTTTATCAATTTTATTGATGGCAAAAACCATCGGGAGATTTGCCGCCTGAGCATGTGAAATCGCCTCCTTGGTCTGCGGCATGATGGCGTCATCGGCTGCGATAACGATGATGGCTATATCGGCGGCCTTGGCACCGCGGGCTCTCATGGCCGTAAAGGCTTCATGGCCTGGTGTATCCAGAAAGGTTATTTTCTTTCCATTGGCCGTGGTCACCTGGTAGGCACCGATATGCTGGGTGATACCGCCTGCTTCACCGGCCACCACATTGGCTTCCCGGATAAAGTCCAATAAAGAGGTTTTACCATGATCCACATGCCCCATGATGGTTACCACCGGGGAGCGGGGAATCAGGTCTTCGGGGGTGTCTACAATTTCCTCTTCTTCCAATTCCAGGGCATCGTCTATTCCGATGAATTCCACGGTATAGCCGAATTCGCCGGCCACCAGTTCGATGACATCGGCTTCGAGCCGCTGGTTGATGGAAACCATCATACCTAGGCTCATACATTTGCTGATGATATCGGCATAACTCACGTCAATCAGGTTGGACAATTCGCTGACGCTGATAAATTCTGTTACCTGGAGCTTATTGCTTTCCTGTTGCTCGCTGCCGGTCTGTTCTGCATTTTCTTCCCGGCGTGCCCGACGGTATTTGGCCTTGCTACCTCTTCCGCGTCCTCCTGTTCCGGCCAGTTTGGCCTGGGTTTCGCGGATCTTTTCCTGAATTTCTTTTTTATCGATTTCTTTCTGATCCCGCGGATTGGCGGTGCTCCGGTTGGTATTGCTGGCTGGAGAACGCAGGTCTCTGCGCAGGATGGGTTTGGCTCCGCTGCTGGGACGGGTGGGGTCCCGCTGAACGGGCGTGCCCGTGCCAGAAGGTTTTCCGTTGTTGTTGCCGCCTCCCTCTCTTTTTTCGATGGGAATGCGTTTTCTTTTTCTTTTTTCGTCGACCTGTTTGGGCTTCTCTGTTTCCAGGGGTAGATCAATTTTACCCAGGATGCGGGGCCCTTCAATTTTGTCAACCTGAATATTTTCTATGGTAGCTTCTTCCGCTTTTTCCAGGTCGGGCTCGGATTCTTCCGTGACCAACTCTGTTTTTTCCTCTGTGACGGGCGGCTTGATTTCTTCTGCGACAACGGGCTTTTCTTCCGGCTCCTTTTTCTTGGCCGTTTTCTTTGGCCGGGTAGAGGAATCGATTGTGGAGAGATCGATTTTATCAATGATTTTCGGTCCTTCAATATCGGGTACCTCGATCTTTATAATTTCTGGTTCTTTCTTGGGCTCTTCGATTTTGACCGGTTTCACTTCTTCCACTACCGGTTCTTCCTTTACTACTTTCTTGGGTTCTTTTCTGAAAAGAACCGTTTCATCCTCTTTCTTTCGTTTGGCTTCTACACTGCCTTTGGGAAGATCGATCTGATTGCTCTTCAGCTTGGCCGTTTTGTCCCCTTGAAATTCGTGCTGAAGGGACCGGTACATGTCATCGGTCAGTTTTGCCGTGGGCTTCAGGTCCTCTTTACTAAATCCTTTTCCAACCAGAAAATCCACCAGCGTTTCTTTGCCGATGTTGAATTCCTTGGCTGCTGCCATTAAACGTGGTGTTGTCGTTTCTGCCATATGAATTGGGTCCATGAACTGACGGTCCGTCCATGGACCGCTGTCATGTAGTTATAAATGATTTATAATGAACAATACCCGTAATCATAAAATCATGATGCAGGATTATTCTTTTTCGAATTCTTCTTTGAGTACACGGCGAACTTCTTCAATCGTCTCTTTTTCAAGGTCTGTTCGGCGTTCCAGTTCTTCTACCGACAAATCCAGCACGCTGTGGGCTGTATCACATCCGATCCTTTTGAGTTCGTCAATGATCCAGGTCTCAATTTCGTCGCTGAATTCATCCAGGTCGATGTCGAACTCTGTTGTCTCTCCCTCATTGTCCCGGAAAACATCAATGGAATATCCTGTCAACTCCTGGGCCAATTTAATATTGACCCCTTTCCTTCCGATCGCCAGGGAAACCTGGTCTGGTTTTAAGTAGACATTTACATGCAGCTTTTCGCTGTCTATGTCCATGCTCGTAATTTTGGAAGGCGTCAAAGAACGCTGAAGGAGCAACTGGATGTTGTTGGTATAGTTGATAACATCGATGTTTTCATTTTTCAGTTCCCGCACAATGCCATGGATCCGGCTTCCCTTCATTCCCACGCAGGCTCCGACCGGATCGATGCGGTCGTCATAAGACTCTACCGCTACCTTGGCTCTTTCGCCGGGTTCGCGAACGATTTTTTTAATGACAATCAGCCCGTCAAATATTTCAGGCACTTCGATTTCCAGCAGCTTGGCCAGAAACAGCGGACTGGTTCTTGAAAGGATGATGACCGGAGAATTGTTCTTCATATCCACTTTCTTTACGACCGAACGGATACTTTCTCCTTTTTTAAAATAGTCCTGAGGGATCTGTTCGGATTTGGGCAGGATCAGTTCATTGCCTTCTTCGTCGAGCAGCAGAATTTCCTTTTTCCAGACCTGATAAACTTCGGCATTGATGATTTCACCGATGCGCTCACTGTATTTTTTTACCAGGACATTTTTTTTCAGGTCGCCGATCCGGCTGGCCAGCGTTTGTTTGGCAGCCAGGATGGCCCGGCGTCCAAAATCGAGGATCTCGATTTCTTCGTAGAGGTCTTCACCCACTTCGTAATCCGGTTCCAGTTTCACTGCATCGCTGTATGCGATTTGTGCCAGTGGATCCTCTACTGCACCGTTTTCTACTATCGTACGCCTGCGCATGATTTCAAGGTCACCCTTCTCCGCATTGACGATAACATCAAAATTTTCATCGCTGCCATATTTTTTGCGCAACAGGGTTTTGAATACGTCTTCCACCACTTTCATCATTGTGGGACGGTCAATATTTTCAGCTTCCTTGAAATCCTGGAAAGCTTCGATTAAATTGATACTTGCCATAACCGATCTTTTTAAATCCAGTTAAAAAACTACCTGGATTTTGGTTGATTTTATATTGTTGAATAAATACACATGATCACTGACTTCTTTTTTCTTAGGGGGAAGTTTTCCCATCGCCGGTTTCAAAATCGCTTCTTCCAGCACCAGACCTTCACCGGTCACTTCCTTCAAAATCCCTTCTTTGCGCTCACCGTCCAACAGTGATATTTCTACCGGGCGGCCAATATTTTTTTTATACTGGCGCAGAGATTTTAATGGTTCATCCAGTCCGGCCGAAGACACTTCAAGCGAAAAATCGCCTTCAGGGTAGAGCGCCACTTCTTCCAGCTTCTTATACAGCATCCGGTTCACCCGCACACATTTTTCAATCGTGATGCCGTCGTCGCCATCCAGAAAAACCTTGATGTTGTGGGTCGGTTTGATCCTAAGATCCACCAGAAAATAAACCGGCTCATCCCGGAGGATCTCCTCGACCATTTCACGGATCCTTTCCAATTGCGTTTCCTTATCCATATGAAAAGAAGAAGGGAACGATTGCGTTCCCTTCCTGTTGTTTCACTATACCGGCTGCAAATTTAACGGATTTATTCTATTTCCCCCAAAAATGCTATTTAAAATTCGGTAATGTTTTAACAGGGGTTTTTGGCCTTCCTATATTAAATTTGTATCCCATGAATATTTTTGTCCTGGCCCTGGTAGGCTACCTGCTTTACCGCTTTATCGCGGGGTTCCTGATCCCCGTGTTCAGGACCACCCGTCATATGCGCCAGCAGTTTTCGGACTTAAACGGGCAAAGGCGCAGGTCCTCCGTAAATACAGAGCCCGAAAGTCCCCATGCAAACCAAAAAAGCCAGGCTGGTTCCCAGCCTTCCAAAGTAGGGGAATACATTGATTTTGAGGAAATCAAGTAATTCACCCCGAATTCAAACACCTTATGTCTTTAGGCTGCCTTGACGTGGTTTCAGACCATTCCCCTACCACCGTATATCTGTGATGAAAAATCCTGGGGGAAGGTAGAGTCCTTTCATGCCTGCCCGGATAGCTCCTTCGACATTGATCAGGGCGTCATCGACAAAAAGGGTTTTTTGCAAATCCAGGCCATTTTCGGCGATAATTTGCTGAAATCCGCCCAAATCCGGCTTTCTATGGCCCAAAGAATGGGAAAAATAGGCTTTTTCAAAAAGGTCTTCCAGCCGGCTTCCAAAGGAATGCTGGTAGATTTCGCTGAATTTTCGGTAGTGGATGGCGTTGGTGTTGCTGTACAAAAAAAGGCGGTACCGGCCCTTCAGGGACCGGAGTAAATCAATCCTTTCGGTGGGGAAATACAAAAGCAGGGCATTCCAGGCTTGGACAACCGCTTCATCGGTCACCTCCTCGGGCAGGAGGTTTTTAATTTCTTTCAGGAAATCGGCATCCGAAAGCCTGCCGGCTTCGTGGTCGCTGAAAAAGGAAGCGGCAAAGCCATGTCCAAAGTATTCCTGGATATTGTCGATGCCCAGTTGGGTAAAGGCCCGTAGGGTCTGTTTGACATCAATTTCCATGATGACACCCCCTAGATCGAAAATAATATTACTGACTTGTTGCATCCTTAAAAATTAAAGCATGATTTGAATCGGGGTCGATGAATCCAGAGACCTTTCAGGATCCGACGGCCGATGTTGGCCGCCGGTAAATCTTTTGGTCATTCCCCTAGTTTTTGGGAGTCTTCGTCATGGAGCTTTTGGGCAAGGACTGGATTCCCATCAGATCGGCCTGTACCAGGTCCCGGGAATTGCCACCCACCATTACTTTGAAAGCACCCGGTTCATATACCCACCGTAAATCGCTGTTGACATATTTGAGATCATCGGTTTGAAGGGTAAAGCTGATTTCCTTACTCTCTCCTTTCTTCAAATAGACTTTCTGAAATTTTTTCAATGACTTTACCGGTTGGGTGACGGTGGCTACCAGATCCCGGACATAGAGCTGCGCGGTTTCTTCTCCATCATAATTTCCGGTATTGGTGATCGTTACTTTGATGGTTACTGGTTGTGAAACGGCAATGGTCGATGCGCTGAGCGAAATCGGACTGTAAGAGAAGTTGGTATAACTCAGCCCGAAGCCAAAAGGATAAAGCGGGTCATTGGAAATATCCAGGTAATCAGATCTGAATTTGGAATTGCCATCATCCATATAAGGCCGACCTGTATTTTTATGATTATAATAAATGGGAATCTGACCGGCATGGGCAGGAAAGGTCATCGTTAGCTTGCCGGAAGGATTGTACTCACCAAATAACACATCAGCAATGGCATTGCCTGCTTCGGTGCCTCCAAACCAGGCGTCCAGGATGGCTCCCGCATTTTTATTTTCCCAATTTAGAATCAGAGGTCGTCCGTTGAAAAGAACCAGTACAACCGGTTTGCCGGTTTTCACCAGGGCTTTCAACAAGTTTTCCTGGCTTTCCGGAATGGTTATATCCGCCCGGCTGGATGACTCCCCGCTCATGTCGGCTGCTTCGCCCAGTACTGCCACCACTACATCGGATTTGGTAGCGGCTGCTACCGCTTCTTCCAGCAAGGCTTCCGGGGTTCTGGTCTCCGGTTCTATCTCGATGCCGAGGGTATTGGTGCGTTTTACCAACATGGAATCATCCGAAATATTGGCACCCTTGGCATAAATGATATTTACCGAGGAACCGGCGACATTTTTTATTCCTTCCATAACCGTTACCGACTTGGACGGATCTCCCGACACGCTCCAGGTACCCAACATATTGCGATGGTTATCGGCCAGGGGTCCTACCAGGGCGATGGTTCCGGATTTCTTCAAGGGAAGCAGCTGATTGCTGTTCTTGAGCAGTACAAAGGAATGAGCAGCCAGTTCCCGGGCAAACCGGCGGTTATCACTGGAAAGCAATTCTTTGACCGCTCTTTCTGTATTCATTCTTGAATAAGGATCTGAAAAGAGCCCGAGTTTATATTTGGCTTCCAGAACCCGTCGGCAGGCCTGGTCGATTTCCTGCCGGGTCACGAACCCGTTGTTTAGATCTTGTTTCAGTTTTGCCAGAAATCCTTCGGCTACCATGTCCATATCCAGGCCTGCATGCAGGGCCAGCGCTGATACCATAGCCAGGTCACCCATCCCGTGTGCAGACATTTCACTGAGTGACGTATAGTCCGATACGACCATGCCGTTGAATTTCCACTGCTTGCGCAATAGGTCTGTCAGCAGCCAGCGGTTACCCGTGGCCGGTATACCATCGATCTCATTGAAGGAACTCATAATGGATCCGGCTCCGGCATCAATGGCCGCTTTATAAGGGGGCAGATAATACTGGTACATTTTAATCCGGCTCATATCAACCGTATTGTATTCGCGTCCGGCTTCGGCACCGCCATACAATGCGAAATGTTTTACACAAGCCATAACCGTTTCCGAATTGCGCAGGTCTTTTCCCTGATAGCCCTTCACCATGGCTGCCGCGATCGCTGACCCCAGGGTAGGATCCTCGCCGGAACCTTCTGAAACCCTTCCCCAGCGAGGGTCACGGGCGATGTCCACCATGGGGGAGAATGCCCACGCCAGGCCATCGGCACTCGCTTCGCGGGCAGCGATGCGGGCACTTTTTTCAATCAGGATCGTATCCCAGGAACAGGAGAGTCCCAAGGGAATAGGAAAAATAGTTCGGTGTCCATGGATAACATCCAGACCAAAGATCAGCGGAATGTGCAACCGGGTTTCTTTCACCGCGATGTCTTGTGCCTGTCTTACCTTATCAGGTCCGGTAATGCCAAACAAACCGCCTACCATTCCCTGGCGGATTTTATTGTCGACGTCTTTGCTGACCACAGAGCCCGTCACCGCTCCGCCTGGGATTACCAGGTTCAGCTGACCGATCTCTTCATCGAGCGTCATCTTACTCATCAGGTTGCTGACATAAGTATTCATTTTGGGATCCTGCGCCTGGATCGTCAGAGCCAGAAAGAGCATGGGCAAAATCGTTAATACGCTTTTCATGTTTGTTTATTTAGATAAGTAAGGAGTCATGGCTTTTTGCCAGATGGCGTATCCTTTGGCATTCATATGCAGATTGTCTTCTAAAAAAATATCGGTCATGATCAATCCATCGGGATTGAGCATTTTATCAAAGACATTGACAAAAGAAGCCTGATTGTTTATGGAAAGAAAGGTCTGGATGAGCAGATTGGCTTTCTGCATCTTTTTGAAAAGCTTGGCCCGGCTCGGACTGGGTTTGATGGAAACATAAACGATGTTTTCCCCAGGCATATTTTTTCGGATCAGTTCAAATAAAACTTTAAAGCGCTCAAAGACGGAGTCGGAACTGATGTTGTCGGAAGAAGCCAGGTCATTGTCTCCGCAATAAATCACGACCTGTTTGGGTTGATAAGGGAAAATAATGTCCGGGGCATAGCGGACAAGGTCCGGAAGGGTCGATCCGCCAAATCCCCGGTTGATGATGGTATATCCCGGGAAATAACTGGCGACATCGGTCCATTTTCTAAACGAGGAACTTCCAATGAAAAGAATGGCATGTTCGGGTGGTGGCTTTGCGGCATCCTGCGTTTTAAAAGCCTGGATTTCGTCGGCAAATGGTTGTGCAAAACCCTGAGCGGAAATCAGGATGAACAGGGCAGCAAGAAAGGACCTGAATATTTTCATCGTTTATTTTTTAAATAGATTACTCCAAGCACGGGTATTGGCTCAATATGAAAATACGACGAATCAACGGGGTTGTTCCAATGCTTTTACTTCCAGGGGCTGCGTTCTTTCAGAAATGCCATTTTCGTTAAAGGCTTCAATGGAGAAATAATAGGTTCTGTTCTTATCCATGGGTTTAAAATAGTATTGATTGTCGTCGTAGATCATCACGTTGTTGTACAGCTTTTCAGGCTGGGTGCCCCAATAAATATTATATCCGGTAGCTGTATTCACCGTAAACCACTTGATCAAGGCATTGCGGGGATCGTTTTCACTGCGCAAAATGATAAAATGTTGAACGCTGTCGGGACGGGGGCCCGAGCCTTTTCCAAAAACCCTGAATCCGCTTACCGCAAATTTTCCGGTTGGCATATGAATATTTTCCAGTTTCAGGTAACGGGTTCGCACGGATTGGCTTAATTCGATATAGTCGTGGGGAACGTCGGTTTGATTGTGACTTTTGTCCACCAGGATTTTCCAAGTTTTGCCATCGGAAGATTCCCAAAGGATATACTGGGTATAAATGCCGCTGATCTTACCCAGAAAACTGGAATCCACATCCTGGTCGGCATAATTAATTTGAACGGCATAAACCGTACTGATATTTCCCAGATCCGACTGAATCCATTCGTGCGCATGGGCAGTTGCGGCGCTCCAGTAGGTCCGGATATTTTCATCCACGGCGTTGTTGGCCGAAAATGCACCAAGCGTGGAAGAAACCAATACAGGTTTATTATAGTTCAACAACATCCAACCAGTGAAATTTCCGGTGAGATGATCTTTTTTTTCCGAAGGTAGATAGTGCGGATAATCTCCAAATGATGTATTGGAAAACAATATGTCGTCGGAATCAAAACCCGCCGGCCAGATACCGATTCTCCTTTCAAAATTATTTTTCATATTGACGACCATCGTGGAAATATGCCACCATTTTCCGTAAGGGTCCTGATAGGTGGAGCCGTGACCTGCACCGCGGGCAAAACCACCGGGTTTGTAGGAAAAAGGATTGCTCGCCTGATAAGTGAACGGCCCCATGGGATGATCCCCCACATACACTCCATCGCCGTAACCACTCATCTCTGTGCCCGGCCCGCCGTATTGCAGGTAATATTTTCCGTGGTATTTGTTCATCCAGGCACCTTCGATAAATGGATTGAGAAAGTTATTGTCGTTGTATTCTCCAAAACGCTCCCATCCGTGAATATCATCGTGCAATTTGATCAGCTCTTTGTGTTCACCGATGGGTTGCAGGGTCTTGCGGTCAATTTCCCATCCATACAAAGGGAACGAATTGCTGGAACCGTGATAAAGAAATATCCTTCCGTCGTCGTCGAGAAAAAGGGCCGGATCCCAGGCCCCTGCCTGAAAGGAATCCACGGCCTCTTTCCACTGGCCTTCCTTGGGATGGGTGCTCACCCACAGCGGAAAATTCTTGGTATAGGTAGATCCGATAACCAGCAAGCTGTCTCCCAGTACCAGGGTCGCCGGTGCGCAGAGATCATCGTAGACATGGTGCCAGGGTTTCAAAAAAGAGCGTTTGATAAAATGCCAGTTCAGCATGTCATGGCTCCACCAATACCCCCATTGGTTGGTGGAAAAAAGATAGTAGTCACCCTTATACATCGTGATGACCGGATCAGCAGTTGCCCGGTGACGGCCGGATTCAGAAAAGTTTGGAATGGGGGTATAACCGTAGTCCAGGTTGAGCGGATTGCAATAGGTTTTCTGCTGTGCATTTGTCCAGCATAAGAAATGAATCAAGCAAAACGTAAGCACCGCACGCTTCTTCATGTAGATCGTATTATCGTTGCATGCAACTTGACTATTACCGAAATGGGATTAATTTTTAACCGAACTTTCAAACCTCAATTTATTTAATCCGGTTTTTATTTCCGGAGAACTCATAAAAAGATTCCATAGCAGGCCGCTCCTGTAGTTTTCAATCATGACAACGATGGGACCTTCGTCTATAGCCAGATAACTTTTGGCATACCAGTTTTTAGTCTCGTTGAAGGCATCTAAAAATCCATAAGCTCCCCAGATCCTTTCTCCCAGGTCGTAGTAGAAATGTTTTAGCGCTTTCATGGATTCTTCGGGCGTATAAGGAAAAGAGGAAAGTGCTGCCGTAGGACTGATGGTGCCATTGTCGTTGTCGGGAGACTGGGCACCATATCCTTCAAAATTATCACTGGCTGAGAGTCCCCAACAGTTTTCTCCATACCCTTTGAAATGGTTTGGATTGAGTACACAATGTTTATAATTGATCAGGGTATGATTTTGATTCTGTTCCCAGTAGTCAGCATATACATCTTTTAGGCCGTGCGGATTGAGTCCCATGAAACTGTAGTGGGTAAAGAAAAGGGGTCCTCCAAAAGGGTATCCGAGCGGTAGTTTGATACCGTAATATTCCCGTCCATTCAAAAAATGATTGCTTTCCGCCCAGCACTTCCGATACACATTTTCCGAAATGGGATAAGTAGGCGAAGATGCGCCCAGCACATAAGCAATCAGACATTCGTTCCATCCGCGCAGTTCATTGTTCATACTCCATCCGTTGTTGGGGCTCCAATGCCAGAAATAAGCATTGCCCATGTCGCGCTGGTGCCAGCTCCACTCGGCTTGGGTCCAAAGCCAGTTGATTTTTTTTCTGAGTTGGATTTCCAGTGGCGTTTGCTGGTTGAAATATTGACGCACACAGAACAAGCCCTCAAATAGGTAGGCTGTTTCGACCACATCGCCTCCATCGTCTTTGCGCGAAAAAGGAATCGTTTTGCCGGTGGCTCCATTGAGCCAGTGCGGGAATATGCCGTGATAGCTGTCGGCTTTCAACAAAAAGTTTACGGATTTTAATAAATGTTTTACGGCAGAATCCCGGGTAATCCAATGGCGCTCTGTGGCGACGATGATGGCCATCACTCCGAATCCGCTGCCTCCGGTAGTCACCACTTCATCGCCATCCCCAACGTTTCCTTCGCTGCGTTCGCGGGCCAGCCCGCTGACCGGATGGGCAAAATCCCAGAAATAACGAAAGGTTTGTTTCTGTACCAGGTCCAGCAGCGAGCTATCGGAGACCAGGTTTTCCTTCTGTTCCCTGGTTTTTTTTGCCTCAGCCGTCCCGGTTGGCTGAGCCGACAAGGAAAGGGAGAATAAAAGGATAATACCAAAGAGAAATCTTTTGCTGGACGACAGATACTTCATAATGAGAATCAGACGGAGGACAGTATTTTTGAAGCTTACCCCCAAATACATGATAAATAAAATCTAAGCCGAATAGCCCACAATAACGGGGATGCTGCGGGATATATCAAACTGGATGGATGCAGAGATTTTCTTCAGTGCAATGGCCAGTTGATTTTCGATCGTTTTTTCAGAAACCATTAAAATTTCTGCAGCTTCCTTGTAGGTGAAACCGTGTTCCTTTACCAGTTTGAAACACATTTTGCAACGGGGAGGCAGGGATTCGACCACACTCTGGATGCGACGGATCATTTCGACACTGATCATTCGTTCTTCCGGATCCGGAGCGGAATGCAGAAGCTGGCTTTTATAGTCTTCGATATTGAGGATCTGTTGTCTTTTTTGCTTTTCCAGCTGATTGATACACAGGTGACGGGCTGCGACAAAACAGTATACCCGGATATTGCGGATTTCTTCCAGGGTTTTTCTTTTTTCCCAAATTTTAATAAAAAGATCTGACACTATTTCTTCAGCCGGCTGGCGAAATTTGAGGATACCACTAACGAAATGAAACAAGGAGGGATATAGGGTGGTGAACAATTCCTTGTATGCCAGTTGGTCGTCGTTCCGGCTTATCCTTTTTTGAAGGTAAAGAAGTCTCTGAGAAGCAATCGTAGGCATTAGGTCGAATTAAGCAAGCGTCAGACAAGTTACCGAATATACCGATATATCATTAGATCATTTTTAGCAATTGTTTGCTGCATGCTCAGGGAATAGAACGATTATATTTTAGTTTCTGGCGCTGAAATCTATATTTTTGCAACTGCCTGAAAAGGCGGGACCCTTAGCTCAGCTGGTTAGAGCATCTGACTCATAATCAGAGGGTCGCTGGTTCAAGCCCAGCAGGGTCCACTGAAAATCAAGCACTTAAGAAGCAATTTCTATAAGTGCTTTTTATTTTTCCCTAAGTAGACATGGCTGAATTACCCAATCGAACCCGTTTGAGTAAGCCGGATAGCGAGTTTTTGAAACGGCACCGGGTTTTAAAATCAGGGGAACAATTTTTCCGCGAAGAACTGCGACTTCATCCGGTAAGATCAGATCAACCGTTTTTAGAATTTGCCGGTATGGCATATACGCTTTTATTTTTTTTAAGTAGAAAATTAAAAGTCAAAGGAGTTATTCCACGGGTTTTTCTAGTAATCAAAAAGGGGTTCTTAATGGTCGACAATTTCCATACTTTTGCGCACGATTATATTTCAGGAAAAGGCTCACAGCCAAGGCTATGAGCCTTTTTTGATGATTGCTTTAACCTTTTATTAACCTCAAGGCAAATACATTTGTCACTCAATTGAAAATATGAAGAAGCTCCTTAGCATGGCATTGCTGGTTTTTATGGGTCATGCTGTTTTAGCCCAGGTCGATAGCACCAAGTTGAAAATCAAGAAGGTTATTTCCGGAAATGATACCACTACTACAATAAAGGTTGAGAAAGTCACATATTCTTCTCTGAATTTGGCCAACCGTCCCAATGACCATTTTATGATCGAATTCAGTTACGACAACTGGGTTGGGAAAACGGATTCTATGAATACGTCGGGTTTTTCCAGGGGATTTGCCATGTATTTCATGTATGATTTTCCATTCAAAAGTGACCCTCATTTCAGTGTGGGCGCGGGGATCGGTATTGATGCGAGCAATATCTTCTTTCACGATACCAATGTGGGAGTGGCCATTGCTGGAAACCAAACGCTGGCTTTCACCAGTACCGCCAATTCAGATCATTTTAAAAAATACAAACTCGTTTTAACCAACCTGGATGTACCCATCGAATTGAGATACGCCTTCCACCCGGAGAATACCAACAAAAGCTGGAAAATTGCCCTGGGAATCAAGGCCGGTATATTGCTCAGTGCTTATACCAAAGGAAAGGATCTGGAGAACCAGGCCAACGTGATCATCAATCCTTACATCGAAAAACAAAGCTCCACCAACTATTTCAACGGTCCCCGTTTGGTTTCAACCGCCCGGGTCAGCTGGGGTTTTATCGGAGTTTTCGGAACCTATCAGTTGACTCCTTTGATCCGTAGCGGAGCCGGACCGACGGTTAATCCTTATTCCATCGGTATTGTACTGAGCGGACTATAGGTTTTCCCGACTTAATTCAATTGGCGAACGCCAAACAGATCCATCTTATCTTTAGACAAATTACAAGGATTTGGCAGTAGAGCGACACATCATGCAGCCGGAGGAAAAGGCTGTTTTAGTTGCAGTTATGCAACAGGACCAAACTGAACAACAGGTAACGGAATACCTCGAAGAACTGGCTTTTCTGGCCGAAACCGCCGGGGCAAAGACACAGAAGAAATTCGTGCAGAAACTGGCTCATCCCGATCCCAAAACCTTTATTGGCAAGGGTAAATTGGAGGAAATAAAAACCTATATACAGGGGAAAGACATCCGCGTGGTGATTTTTGACGATGAGTTGTCGGGATCCCAGATTACCAACATCGAAAAAGTGCTGGACTGTAAAACCATCGACCGTTCTGACCTCATCTTGGACATTTTTGCCCGACGAGCCAAAACTGCCCAGGCACGTTTGCAGGTGGAACTGGCTCAATACCAGTACCTGCTTCCCCGCCTGCGAGGAATGTGGAAACATCTGGAAAGACTGGGAGGGGGCATTGGAACCCGGGGTCCTGGGGAAACAGAAATTGAAACAGACCGAAGAATTGTACGGGATAAGATCACCCTGTTGCGAAAAAAACTCAAGGAAATTGATAAACAGGCGGCCACACAACGCAAGGAAAGGGGTGAACTGGTCCGGGTAGCCCTGGTGGGATATACCAATGTAGGCAAATCGACCCTGATGAATCTCTTGAGCAAAAGTGAGGTGTTTGCAGAAAACAAGTTGTTTGCTACGCTAGACACCACTACCCGGAAGCTGGTTTATGAGAATATTCCTTTCTTAATGAGTGATACCGTTGGTTTTATCCGAAAACTACCGCATCACCTGGTTGAAAGCTTTAAAAGTACCCTGGACGAAGTGCGTGAATCGGATCTTTTGTTGCATATCGTGGATATTTCTCATCCCCGGTATGAAGAGCAATTGGGCGTGGTGAACAGAACCCTTCAGGAAATAAACGCTTTTGATAAACCGATCATTTATGTATTCAACAAAATGGACCGGTATGAGGAATTAAATTTCGATGATTGGCTGGAACACAGTACAAAAGAAGAATTGTTGAAGGAATTGAAGGAAAGATGGGAGACAGAAACGCAGTCTACCTGCGTATTTATGTCAGCTACGGAGCGGTCCAATGTCGACGGCCTTAGGGAAGCACTAATATCCAAAGTAAAGGAATTATATAAGGAGCGTTTTCCTTACCGAACGGAATTTAATTTCTAAACTAGGACGGATCTTTTGGTAAATACTGCCTGGTGACAATAGTTGATGCAAGGCGTTTGCCGGGACTGATCCCAAAGCTTCTGAAATGCATAAATTAGTTCCATTCTGATTTTGCCAGACCCCAAAAAAGCGTATTTTTGCAGCCCTTTCCGTAAAACGGATAGGGAGATTCCCCTTTAGCTCAGCTGGTTAGAGCATCTGACTGTTAATCAGAGGGTCGCTGGTTCAAGTCCAGCAGGGGGAGCTTAGGATTCAAACATAAAAGGGTCGCCAATGGTGACCTTTTTTATTTGCCTATAATTTACCAGCAGATTTTTAGCAGTAAAGCAAAGAGCTTTTTACCATTCAATGTTATTTCTTTTCAAAAGTTCTTTCAAGAAATAATTTTTTAAAGTTGTTGGTTAGATAATAAAAAATTTGAACTAAAATTTCCTATGGATTGCGTTTCCCATAGTAATTTTTGATCTCTGGTATAATTCAACAATTATTATAAGTTTTGCCTAAGCATTCAAATATTTAATGGTTGGATTGATCTAGTTCGAATTTCTATTTCAACTAAGGGTTTATATGTAGTGGTGAGATTATGGGGAGCAATGATATGGCTTAATACCTATTGATACACGACGATACTTTCCGATATTATGAAAACTCAAAAACTCAGGGATACTAAGGAAAACTACCGGTTTTTGTTGTACAATGTAGGATTTATAAAAATGTCTGTTGAATCTTGCAAAATATGTTGCTGACAAATTGCAAAAGCCGCGGCAGGTCGTTATTTTTAACGTACTGCTATGAGTCCTGTCCTGAAGACCCTTTGTTTGCTATGCGTTTTGGTATTTTTGAAAACCACTGTTTTCGGGAATACAATCATCGTAACAACGAATAGCGACAGCGGACCGGGAAGCCTGCGGGATGCGATTACTCAATGCGCTGCCAATGGAACTGCTACACAGGACTCCATAATTTTCGCGATTGCCGACAATTCACAGGCAGGAAGAACTATTACCTTGCTGTCACCGCTGCCGGCATTGACCTCCAATATGGTGATCAATGGGATTTCACAAAACGGAGCGCCGATCGGAGTTAGCAATGCCGAGATCATGCTCTTTCTTCCGGTATATAACAGCAATTTCACTTTTCTTCAGATAAATGATTGTAGCAATGTGGGCGTGTATGGTATTGCATTTGTCTGCAACTATGTTTATACCGGCTGGCAAAATTATTATGTTTATGGAATTTCCTATTTAAGGTGCCACAATCTGCAAATCGGAAGGCCCGGTGCCGGCAATTATCTTCTGGGATGTTCTTATAGTATTTTCTCGAATACTGGCAGGTATGGTGCGAATGTACTTGCAGACACCAGTCGTGCCTTGACCATTCAAAGCAATATTGTCGGCCTGGATATGAATGGTGGGTTCAGCAATACCTACCAGGGTCAGCAGGTTCCTGTGATGTGGGAGTCACTCGTAATTCTTAATACAGCCGACATCTTTCTAGGTGGTGACGATCCTGCTGAAGGCAATACGATAGTTTTTGGTTTGAACTATCCAGGCTATTCCTTCACCGGTTATAACATAGATATCGAAACAGATATGAATCTGAATAACGGTATCATGACGATTAAGAATAATAAATTCGGCACGCGGGCAGATGGTACGCTGGATCCAAATTTTACATCTGTTCCGGTATCCATCTATATATTGGGCGCCCAATCGGATTATGACTTACACTTTACAGATAATATTCTGCAGGGTGAGCTGGATATTACTTATATCGGTAAATATTTTTTCGTTCAGGGAAACACAATCTATAATCCCCGCATCAATACTGTTTACGACTGTGGAATTACTTTGGTAGGAAATAACGGAGGAGGGTTGATAGGAGGGCTGCTGCCCGGGCAATCGAATACGATTTATAATAACTATACTGATACGCTTTATTATTTCAATACTATTGCTCCCTGGGTAGCTTCGATCCGTTTCGACCTTCAGTCTCATGCCACATTGCTAAATAATATTACTACCTGCAATAAGTATTATAACTCCTCATATTTGGACGATGAAAATAACGGCAATTTATTAGGTAATGCTTTTGTGAGAGTAGATTCAACAGGCGTTAATTACGTAAAAGGCAAAGCAACGCCCAATACCCGAATTGATATTTATCTGGATGACGACTGCCCGGCTTGTGAAGGCAAAAGTTATCTTGGATTCACCATGTCGAATGCCGACAGTAGCTGGTTGTACACCGGAGTATTCAACTCTACTGTTGTAGCAACATCCACGGCAGGCAACGGTCAGACCTCCATGTTCTCAATGCCGACGATTACGGATTACTATGTTAAAATCAAACAACCCGGCTGCGGAATGCACAATGGTTTTATCAAAGGATTACTTGTTGCCGGTGGAGACCATTACAAATGGCACTATATGTCTCAGGTAAATGGCAACTGGCGCGACTCCATAGTGGCTACGACAATTGATTTGGTGAATGCTGGTCCGGGTTTGTATTTTTTCGATGCATGGCTTGGACAAACCTGCCGAAGTTATTATTTACAATATCAGCTGACTGATCAGACTCCGAAACTGGATACTTCCGCAATTACGATCAATAATCCCGGGTGCGGTAAATTCAATGGTTCCATTACTAATATTTCTCCGTCGACTACCCAGGATATTAAGATCAGTTGGATAAATTCAAATCGTGTGGTGGTGGGTAATCAGGCAGATCTCATCAATGTGGGACCGGGCAAATATAAATTGATCATGACGGATACCATTTCAAATTGCGCGGATTCCTCATTTTTTTATAACCTGGTTAATCAGAGCGGTCCTTCACTGGATATCAATAATGTTCAGATAACGAATGCGACTTGTCGATCGGCCACTGGAAGTATTACTGGAATACAATTTAGCAATATCACGGGAACGCCTGTTTATCTATGGTACGATTCACAGAACCGGATAGTTGGTAACAGTGCCGATCTTACCAATGTTACAGGTGGTATTTACTATATGAAATTTAAGGATCAGGGCGCATGCGATACCATCGCTACACCTGTGTTTACTGTTGGAAGCATTGGTCTTATCCAAATAAATACCTCATTAAAAATTGTTACGGGCACTAAATGTTTGGTACCTAATGGTGGGATCACAAATATTACAATATCGAATGCGGATACCTACATTTGGATAGATACGGTTACCAGGAATATTGTTTCGCAGAATCAAAATCTCACTGATGCTCAGTCAGGATACTATAAACTGATCGTGAATAATTCTTTTGGGTGTTCCGACTCTACAGCATCCTTTTTGGTTCCGCAAGGTGTTGCGCCGCCGCTAATCAATATTGGATCTGCAATCATTTCACCTAATGCCTGTATGCTTACAAATGGATCGATAACCGGAGTCGCCGTACAAGGTAGTTCTCCATTTGACTACGAATGGCTAAATGCCTCGGGTCTATTGGTTGGGAAATCAAATGATCTTACCAATATGCCGGAGGGATCTTACTATTTGGAAGTTACAGATAAAAATGGATGTTCCGATACCAGCGGCCTATTTCAAATCAATGATACTATCCTTACACCAGCCCCACCGGCTTATCAGGATCAGGTCGTTGCGAAGGGAACTTCGGCTAAATTGGAAATCAGTGATCCGCCTGATGGGACATATCAGCTGTTTGCGACCATCGATTTTCCATCGCCGGATCAGGAAAACACATCCGGTAGCTTTACCACTTCCCAGCTTTTCGAAGACACTACCGTATATGTAATATATAAGAAGGGAACCTGTTCAAGCCCATTTTCGCCGGTTCATATCACAGTAATAGCAGCACTTACCATTACGATGCCGAATGCTTTTTCGCCAAACGGAGATGGTCACAATGATTTGTTCCGGCTCAAATATCCCTCACTAGTGCAATCCTTTCAGATCACGATTTTTAATCGTTGGGGACAAAAAGTATTTGAAGCTAAAGACGCCGCCAAAGGATGGGATGGTACCATGAATGGCATGGATCAACCAGTGGGTAATTATGTGTATTTAATCCGCTATACCAATTTGCTTGGGGAGACAAAAAGCCTGTCTGGATGTGTGATACTGATCAGATAGGTTTATGAAGTTTTGCTGCAATACAAAATAAGCCTATCAAACATTGAAAATCTCTATAACGATATTTTGATATTTAAAAACGTAAGAATTAGATTCCGACTTTTAAAATAAAGTATTGATAGCGATGGTCATTTTTAGTCAGATTGGATCTTTTTGACAAGATTTTTCATCTAAGCCATTACGGCAACTAGCATCAATACCGGTTCGACTAATTGTTCGTTGCCGGATATTGTGGACGTAGCCTTTCCCGCTTCCGGTTTAATTCCTTTGGTAAATAGTTTCCAGGCCGTATCGGGTTCCAATAGGATGCTTGCATCGGGATGTTCAACTACAGCGGTTGTTAACTGCCACGAGCTATTTTTTCGAATCAGAAACCACTGACCACCAATTTCTGAGTTAATAGTAATTTTCACAACCGTGTCTTCTGCGGCCCGGACATCTTTATATCTGAATGGCAAGCCACGCATGAAAGTACTCATTACGGGGTAAAAGAATTCTTTGGTCATGATGCCGGGTATGCCTACCGCATCCCTGATTTGTTGCTGATGATGCCATTTTTCGGTAAATTCCCTGGCAATGTGAAACCAGTTCACAGATTGGTCTTCGCCAGCCCATGCAACCGACACGGGCGCCTGGACGGTCATATCAGCGTTCATCATATGGTCGCTGTATTTTTTGCCAGTTATTTCTAATAATTCAGTCAAAACCTGGGGACTTACTCTTTTAAAAGCCATTACCCAGTCCGCATTCAGTTTGTTTAAATAGTCAACTAAATCCAGGTACGAATTGATTTCTACATTTGGCTTTAGCCTATAATTGTTGCTAGAAGACAATGCTCTCAAATTAGTATCTAATAAGTGCGCCGCAATATCTTTCACTGTCCACAACGGTGCAATTGTGGGTTTGTTCCAATCTTCATAACTCAATGATTGTAAAAGTTCAATGAGTTTAATATCCAGTGGTTTAAAAAGGTGTTGGGTTAAAATCATTTTTATTATATAAAATTTGCAAATTCCGTCCCCTTGCATTTGTTTCCACACGAATCTACATAAAACCTTTATTTATGTTTTCAGACAAGAAGTTAAAGGCTTTTGTTCCAACAACAAATCCGCAACGAGCCAAAAAGTTTTATAACGATTTGCTTGAATTGACATTAGTGTCTGAGGATGACTATGCATTGGAGTATGATGCAAATGGAACAATTTTAAGAGTAACAATTGTTCGGGAACTGACGCCTCAAAGCTTTACCGTACTGGGCTGGAATGTTCCGGATATAACTGCGGTAATTAAATTTTTAAATCAAAAGGGAATCCAGTGTAACAAATATGACTTTCTTGAACAGGACAACTCTGGTATATGGAAATCGCCAGGCGGCTCAAAAGTTGCCTGGTTTAAAGACCCTGATGGTAATGTGCTTTCTCTAACACAATGAGCAAATACGTAGATCTGTTGTTATTCCTTAGTAATTAAAGGTGACCGAATTATCTAATCAGTATAAGCATTTCCGAAAAAATGAGCCTAATTCACAATAAAGACTTTGCGAAATCATTTTTATCGGTTCAATTCGGTTAGAATTAAATCGGTGATATCAAATCTTGGAAAATCACCGGTGTTATTCAACAGAACAAGCACAATTTCTTTATCAGGCTGAAAAATCAGCATATCAAAAAAACCAAATTCTGTTCCGGGATGATAAATTTCCGAGTGCTTAGAGGATACCTGAAATATATTTCGGTCGATCATCCATCCGTATCCATAGGAAGCATTCCACTCTTTCCATTCAACCCGGGGTATAAAAAGTTCCTGCATTTTTTCAGGGGGTAATAATTTCCCATTCATCATAGCATTCGCCCATATCTGCAGGTCTACAGCTGTTGAAGTGATGCCTCCCGCACCAATTACATTTTCCACGGGATAGGAATTTTCAGGTTCACCATTAATATATCCCTTTGCCAGGCTATCCATTCCTGTGGCAGAGACAAAATAAGAGTTCTTCATGCCGAGGGGAAGAAAAATTTGTTCCTGCAAAAAATCAGCGTATTTTTCTCCGGTTATCTTTTCAATAATATCTGCCAGAATTACATAACCGGAATTGCTATAACTAAACTGGGTGCCGGGTAGGAATTCAAGTGAGTCGCTGCAAAATTTAAATACCAGTTCGTCAGGGGTATATCTTTTGCTCAGGATTTTTACCAGATATTCCGGATTGTCTGTGTAATTGGGAATACCGGACTGATGCGTGAGCAATTGCTGAATCGTAATATTTCCGTGAATATAGCCGGGCAGGAATTTACCAATAGTATCATTGACACTGATTTTGTTGGCTTGCTCTAACAGCATAATCATCATGGCCGTAAAGGATTTGGAAGTAGATCCGATCTTAAATTTTGTGTTTCCATTATTGGGTATAGACTTTTCTTTGTCTGCCATTCCAAAACCCTTTTCGTAAATCAGTTTACCGTTGTCTTGAACCAGGACTGTACCATTGAACTGATTTTTCCCATGGTAAAAACTGAGTACGGAGTCAATGCCTTTTATTTTATCACTACTATTCTTTCTTAGATATTTCGCAAGCTGGTTCTTATAATTCAGCGTAGTATTGTTTACCTCAATTTGCCGAACGGCAGAGTCTACATTGTATTCCGGTAATATTAGATTGTAGCTTCCCCAGAAAAGATCAGTAGTATCGGAGCGATCCGGACCGTCACGGGAATCTCGAATCACCGTACTTCTGGATTCAATACTGGATTTGTTTCGTAGTATTTCATCTTTTTGAAAAGGTGTTGCATTCAGGGTATCAATGCTCGTCACGAGAAAGTTTATTTTGGTTGCCAGTGGGTCCAGTACAAAATGTTTGTTTCCACCTGCCAGATAAATCAACCCTTCATTGTTAGCCCGGTGTAAATAATATTTTCCCCCGTATTTTCGGTAGGTAATGGTTTTATTGTCTGCCAAAATATTGGCCTTCACGTGTGCCATGCTCAACATCATTTTCATAAAAAATCCCCAGTCGTAATAGGCAATGCCTTTCGGACTCAAGTGGATGTCAAATTCCAAAAATGCCAGATCGTCTACATCCAATAGGATCTTCCCTTTAAATAACGATTTTTTTATACCGTCTTTCTGATCAAAGTCGATTTCATAAGCTGGTCGCGCATTATAATTCACCACTCCTTTGAAAACGAAGTCATGGGCTGCCAATCCTTTATCACTCAGAAGTTCTGATTCCTTCACGTCACTTAGTATGTCTATGCTTGTTACTGCGGAAGGATCCAGGCCCATACTCACATTATCGGCGCCGTTAAAAGCAGTCAGGTCTTTATCCACGCGCGACTTCACCAAGTTGAATTGACTGTTTTTTCTTTGATAAGATTCGTAGTAGATATTAAATACGGCTTCCGAGAGGTCGATGATCCTTTTTTCTTTGCGACCGGTCATTCGGTAAAAACCGCCTATACGGTACGGCTGAGTGGAGTAGTTATCAGGAATTTTCGCAATGGCATTTTTAAGGAGTTCAAGAGGGTTTATTTTTTTAACCACTACTTCTTTAAGTAGCGATGGCTGTTCCTCCAGTTGGATCGAATATAAACTATCTTCAGAAGCTAGTAAGGTAACAGACCGGTATCCTACATGCGTAATCTGCAGTTGGCGTTTGTTGATGGTGGCTGGTATTTTGAAGATAAATTGACCATTTTCATTCGTGAGTGTGTTATAGCTGCTGTTTACAAGACTGATGGTTGCATAAGTCACAGGTTCGGAGGTGACCTGATTTGTTATCCTGCCCTTTAAAATTAGGATGGAAGTATCCGGCTGTGCCTGGGCGTTAGAACAGATGAAATACAATAAAAATAGAAAGTGCGTACTAATTCGGGTCAAAAGGTAATGTCAGTTAGAAGTAATGAAAAAAAAGAAATTGGATAATTAAGCCTTAGACTTAAGGATTCGAATCAATCTTAAACTTATAAATGATTTTTACATTAGAAAAGTTAAATATTAAATTAGGGAATTTGCCACTTCTTGTCTGAGATTATAGTTTCGACTTGCCATCAGAATTTAATTGAAGACTTTCTTTACCCCAAACTGTTCTAATTTTATTGGGAGGTCGAATACTCGCAGAATCTTGGTTGAATAATAAAATATGGTACGCCTTTGAAAAATAATTTGTGTTTTTTGATTTAATATGGCTTTGCTTGGGCCAGGATCTTTTGAATTGAATAATTCCTCTGATTTATCAATACAAATCGTGTTAAACTGTTTTGTTGCTCCTCATCTTTTCTTTATTTTAATATTCACGGTGGATTTTTAAATTAAATTATTTATGATTTCATAAATCTTAACTTAAGCCGAAGAGGATTTTAAATTGGGAGCTTTACTCGTTTTTTAGACCAATCGTTTCTGTGCTTGCCTAAACTCTTTAAAGAGTCGTTGATAATCTATTAATCTTAAATGGATTAACTGGAAGCAGGCTTGCAATTACCACATATTTTTTATAGATTTATATTCTCTCCCCCCAATTCTGCCTTCCAATACTCCCATAGAAGATCCAGATTCCGTCATCCAAGTCAAATGCAAAAGAAACCAGCGGTCAGGTTCCATAATAGAATTATATGGCATATTCCGGTTGGAAAATATACCCTAAACAGGCCAGTGCCCATCCCTATATCGGTCATTTGCATTTTTGTGATAAAAAAGACCTGATCCTACCCCGGCAAAAGCGGGAGTTGGAATCACTTACTGACTATCTTTCACGTAATAAATACAAATACCAACGGTTTCTCCGCCAGAAAAGCCGGAACCCATCCATCGACTTATACGCTGTCTTTCAGCCTTTTAACGAAGCTTTCAAGGCTCTTTTTCCGTTCATATCTTATGTGAAAGAAAAGGTCAAACCCGGAGATATCATCCTCAATCTCTGGGATCGTAGTGGCTGGACAGCCAGCATGCTCTCCGGATGGTTCCCCGACCAACAGATCATTACGGTTTGGGAGGGAGATAAAGATATTCTTGGGTATAAGGGGTTTGACTACTGGATGTCATCTGAAAGGCGGCTAAACCATACCGTCGTATTCACAGATTTTCTGAGACCCATGCCATTTGAATCAAACAGCATTTCGGCCATCATCGGAATGGACCTGCTTCATAGATTCAATCAACCAGAACTCATTTCCGAATTGAACCGAATCGCCGGCCCTCAGGCTCCCATTCTCTTTCCACATGTTCATCTGACCAATAGTGAGCCGGAACCTTATTTTGATCGCGGCTGTCGTCAGCTTCACGGAATGGAATATGATTTTCTTTTTGAGCAGATGGCAGAAACAACCTACCGAAAAGGGTATGTTTTATCCGAACCGGCTACTTTTAACTGGAACCAGGATAGTACTGATAAAGAAAAATTATTGATATCAGAACCAAACCATCCCAACTACAATGCGTGTATTGCCTGGATTCCGGACAAAGATCAGCCTGTTCTCAGGCCCTGGCGTGGTCATGAACAAGCCGAATGGGAAGCAAGTTACCTTTTACAAAATCCGCTGCTCAGTATTCATCCCATCAACCACCAAATTGAATTCAATATAAAGGAATATGGTCCGCTCATTGAAGAATTGCTCGAACATCACGCGGTATATGCCCACCGAATACGGCAAAGCACCGGTAAACCGATAAGCCAAACGGTGGTGGAAATCCTTTATTGGGCGGGACAGGGGAAGACCCTTCATGAGATTTTAAAAATAACCGGTATCCCAAAACCGGATATGCAACAGATCCTCCGAACACTCTGGGATTTGGAACTCGCCCAAACTGTACCCGTAGATGAAGCGGGATTTCGTTTGCAGTCATTACTGGGTCACCAAAAATATATTCTCGAAAGAAAAGAACAACAACTTGGCTTTTTCTGGAAACAGGCCGTCGAATCTTATTCCGAGGAGACCTATATAAAAATGGGAAATGAATTTCTAAACTATAGCCAGGCAGATGAACTAGTTGCCCTAATACAGAAAGCGCTCGTGCACCAGGGATTAAAAAAAGGAGATAGGGTACTGCTTTGCGCGGACCTGCATCCAGAAATCCTCCTGGTTTTCTGGGCCGCGACTATCCTGGGCATCGTAGTGGTGCCCGTTTCCCCCCGGGAAGCCCAACCACGCATCGAGGAATATATTCGCCTCCTGAAACCCCGTCTTGCCTTTGCAGAGCCCGCTCTTCACGAATCCATTCAATCAGCAGGATGCGATTCCATCATGTTGGATCTCACCGATGAACCCGCCTATAGCCCCGCCAGTTCATTTGAAAATTGGCTAAGCAATTGTCCCGGTACTGATTTATCAGAAAATTCAAATATAACAGGAGACGATATTGCGGTCATTTTATGGACCACCGGTTCTACCGGAAATCCTAAGGGGATTCCACTCACGCACGGGCAATTGATTAGGTCTGGTCGCTGTATGACGGAGACGTATCACTGGAAAAAATCAGACCGTTACCTGGCTGTTGGCGGATTGGAAACCATGAGTGGTCTTCGCCATGCTACGGTTGCTTCGGCGGAAATCGGCGCTTGTTGTATAATACCGGACAAAAACCGAAGTATATACCAATACGCCAAAACAATATTGGAAGAAAAAATTACGATTCTGTCGGCCAACCCCATCTTTTACAGACAATTGCTGGCTACGGCACGGACGGATGAAAAACTATTCGCTCAAAACCACCCGATCCGCCTGGCGCTTTGCACAGGCAATACACTTCCCGAGGAATTGAGAAACAAATGGCAGGAGCAATCGGGTATACAGCTGATGAATTATTATGGGCTTACGGAAACATCTGGCCTCTGTATAGCTGAGCCGAAAGGATTTTCACCGTCAGCTGATCACAGCATTGGTATCCCGATAGACTGTTTAATTAAAATCATCGACAAATCTGGCAACCCCCTAAAGACGGGGGTGAAAGGAGAACTCTGTATATATGGCGCAGGTATTTTTTCTGGGTATTTTAGAAATGAAGAAGCGACAGCAGCTTGCCTTCATCATGGCTGGTTTCATACGGGCGATCTCGCTATTCAAAATGAGGATGGAAGTATTAGTCTCTATGGTCGGCTCTCCGACTTCGTTAAACTGCCAACCGGTGAGCGTATCGAAATAAATGCGTTGGATGAAGTATTGGGGGAAATAAGCCAACTGACAGACTGGGCAGTTTGTCCCCTCCTGGAAAAAGAAAAAGAATCCGTTGTGCTTTTTGTGGTCCCCCGGTACACTGAAAAAGAAATAGAACTGATTGTGTTGATAAAATCAGCCCTTCGAAAACAGATTGGAAATTATGCCGTTCCCAATGTAATTGAGATAGTAAAAACAATACCACGTGGAAATCACAATAAAATACTTAAGAAAAAATTACTAGATAATTACCTGAAAGCACCAAATCACAAACTGCCTGATGTTAGAAAAACTATTTAAACAACCCCCGACCAAAATATTTTTACAGGACGGCCATAAAAGTTATACCTATGACTGGCTTAAAAAAAAGATCAGTCAGGTCTCCGGTTTATTTAAGCAACTGAAATTGCAGCACCAAGACAGACTTCTGCTTGCTATTTCCGATGAAGCGGAAATGAGCGCGCTCTTTATATCAGCCCTTCTGAATGGTATCACGGTTGTCATTACAGACCCGGAGTCTAAGTCTCCCAGGGCCAACAGTATAATCAGCAAAACCAGTCCGGCTGTAATTATTGCCGATAAGGAAACCTTAGAGAGCTGGAAGCTTGGCACAGATTCAGACGTCCAGGTTATTTCTTACCTGAAAGAAAAAGGGACAAGCGCGGGTATCCTCGGAAAATTCTTGCAAAAAACCAGGTCGGAAACTCCCGCCAATGATTATGTCCGGCTGCTGGAAAATGCAATACCACGAGACATTAGCCAAGATCCACTAACGGAGGATCATATCGCTTATATTATTTTCACTTCGGGCACTACTTCCGATTCCAAAGGGGTTGCCATCACCCGGTTAAATCTGGAGGCGCATCTTCTTACCCTGGAGAAGGTTTATTCCCTGAATGAAGAAAGCAGTTTGTTGAATCTTTTATTTCTTTGTCATGCCGATGGCTGCATACAAGGTCCTATTTTGGCAGCCCAAACCGGATGCAGTTGGCACAAACCATTCCGATTCAGCCTAAAAAAAATACCAGAATTCCTGGACTATGGTTACGCCAACAGTATCTCTCACATCTTCGTGGTTCCAGCCATGCTGCATATGATACTTTCCTTTGCTGAAAACTATGAGGACAGTTTCCTGTATCCGGAATTCAGGGCCATGCTTTCCGTGTCCGCACATTTAGACGCGGGATTATGGGATGCTTTCGAATCTACATTTAAAATTCGTTTGTCAAATATTTACGGGCTCACCGAAACCGTTGCGGGCAGTCTGTTTAGTGGTCCATTGAGTGAAACTTATAAGAAACATTCAATTGGAAAACCGGTTGACTGCAAAATCTGTATTGTAAACGATTCTTTTGATTCAGTTCCATTGGGGGAAACAGGCGAGTTATGTTTAATGGGCGATCACATTATGAAACAATATTGGGGCTCTCCTGCAATGACTGATGAAGTGTTCCGCAACGGCTGGTTTCTAACGGGTGATCTGGCTTCGATGGATGAAGGCGGTTTTGTAACGATACGCGGTAGAAAAAAGAATCTCATCATTTCTGGCGGTATAAATATCCAGCCGGAAGAAATAACCGAATGTCTGTTGAAACTGGAACCGGTTCAAGAAGCCTGTGCTGTCGGCATGCCGGATGAAGTATTTGGTGAGAAGCTGTTTGCTGTCGTTGTTTTAAAACCAGGATTTAATACGACAGGAACTGACCTCGTAGAAAAATGCCGTATTTCACTGGAAGAAAAGAAAGTTCCTCATCGAATTATCATTCTCCAGGAGCTTCCGAAAGGAGTTTCAGGTAAAGTACAACTCAACCAGCTAAGAGAATTATTAGCGAAACAGCAGACCGCCCAAATGTTAATTCAGGGTAATCTATTTGAAAACGACGTGTTGACCATTGCCGCAGATTCTTTTCAGGTGCCGGTTTCAGCACTCTCCATTCGGGATACCTCGCAGACCATTGCAGGCTGGGATTCTCTGGCTCACCTTGGTTTCATCACTTCACTTGAAGAACATTTTAAGGTCCGCTTTAATACGGCGGAAATTATTACCATGAACAGTATCCGGAGAGCAACGGAGCTCATTAAAGAAAAAAATGGATAAGTCATCGGTAAAAATCATGGCGCCCTTGCGGATATGGATTTTCCTGTTGATTGCCATCATCGCTATCGGAACCGTTGTGTATTTCCGCGAACAGTCTAGGCGGTTATCCATGCTCACCAGCCGCATTGTGTATTTGGACAAAGGCTTTCGGCAGACCTATGGAAAACCTGTGGTACTCATTATCGGCAGTTCATTGGTTGAAAGCGACATTTTTGCCTCAGATAGCATCGAAAAAGATATTCATCAATTTTGCAACCGGGATGTAAAAGTTCTAAAGCTCTGGAAGCGCAGCGCCACGATATCCGAAATCATTAACGAGTTACCCATACTACGCAATGTGCATCCCGATCTGGTAGTTTTGGAAGCGAATTTATTTTTTTACAAGCCATTTAGTTTCGACCAACGGACGCTTTATATGCAGAGTTACAACGACATGATTTTATGGAGACACAGGGCAATTTATTATGCACCTGACTCGATGCCTGTGTTTGACGCGATAACGAGACCTGAAGTTGGAAGATTCAGAAATGGGCTGGTTGATACCAATGAAATCAGGTCATTCCGGGAGCTGGCCGGTATCTGGCAGTCAAAAGGGACACAATTTTTATTTATCAATTTTCCGATCGAAGAACTGGAGGAAATCAAAAAATGGAATAGTCCAGATACACTAAACTTCAGGAACAATCTTCAATTTTTAAAGAAAAAGATTTCATTCACTTATGAGGACGGACATTTATTATTGATGAAATCTGATTTTTATGATTTTCTCCATATGAACAAAAAAGGAAACAGCATATTTTCCTCATTTTTTTGCAGAGCTCTCTGCATACAATTGGGAAAATCATGAAATTGCAGGCGCTGTTTGTGCTTATCGTATTCCTTACAACGCCGCTGATCTGGCGGGTTCCGGTGTTTTGGAAGGCAAATTGTATGGCGGGCATTACCTTCCTGGTTTTGTCCTTTATTGCTCCCTTGTCTCTTCTCCTAATGTTGTTGGTTGCAATCAGTCAATGGTTGATCTGGCAATTTGATTTTTTTCAGTCCGGGAGAATCGGTTACAAAATCACTTGCATTCTTCCTTTACTGCCCCTGGTTTTTTATAAAACTGAAGCCGGTGTACAGCATTGGTTGATTCCACTGGGATTGTCCTTTTATTCTTTCCGCCAGGTGCATGTGGCTTTTGAGGTTTATAAGGGACAGATACAAAAACCTTCTTTGGCTTCCTATTTCCAGTATTTACTTTTTTTACCGGTGATGCTTATCGGACCGATTCACCGGATGCCGGAATTTAAAAGGAGTTTGCGTAGAATGAAATGGAATGCAAACTATTTTTCCGAAGGACTGGAGCGAATACTCTACGGATTTGTGAAAATTAAGTTTTTGGGTAATTTTTTATGCAGCTTGGAAATTCCACAGATTGCCCATCAGACCAATCATTTTTGGCTTCGTTTGTATCTGGAAGTGGTTGCCTTTACAGGGAACGCGTATTTTCAATTTGCGGGATTTTCTGACCTGGCCATCGGATCGGGCCTTCTGTGGGGTATCAAGGTGATGGAAAATTTTAATGCCCCTTTTATGGCCACGAATATGCAGGAGTTCTGGCAACGCTGGCATATTTCCCTTTCAAGCTGGTGTCGCGATTATGTATTCTATCCCTTGCTTGCGCTGGGTAGAAACCGCTGGTTTGCACTAATATGTGCAATGCTTGTGCTTGCGTTATGGCATGAAATTTCTTTTCGATATATTGTCTGGGGCATCATTCAGGGCCTGCTTATTTTGTTAACCGTGACCTCGAGAAAAAAATTACCTGCGCTATCTGTCTTTATTAATCAGCATCCGGCAGGGCGCTGGATTGGAAGGCTCTGGGTGTTTCATTTATTTTCTTTCAGCTGTATTATAATCGGTTCAGAAGGCATTTCTTCTTTGAGTGAGAACTTTAAAAATTTATTTTTCTGATGTATTCCTGGTTACTGAAATATTTCCGGAAACCTGTTGCAAACCTGCTGATCTTCATCTGGTACCTGCTTCTTATCATACTTGTTCTTTTTGCCTCAGATTTTCAGGCAGGCCGGTTCCATTATTTGCAATGGTAACTTGCTGGTCGAACTGACTGAATCGAATAAAGCCAGACGCACTACTTTTTACATGCCTTTCTTTATGTTCTTTATACTGAATATAATGCCCTGTATTATTTAGGCTATACAAAAGTTCCGAGTAAAAGACCGACTGAACACAATTGCAGATACTAGTTTTTATTCCGATCTCAAATTATTAGACGGCTTTGAAAGTGCCGCTTTTGTTGAATGAAAGGTTGCAGTAAGCAGGGCCGTTATTATGATAACTAGGGCTGAAAAAATAAATGGAACGGCGGATATGCCCGGACTATATGAAAATAGTTTCATCCAGTTTCTCATGAAATAATAGGCGACAGGGAAAGCGATGGATGCGGCAATCAATGAAAGCCAGAAATAATTCCTGGTAATTAACACAATGATTTGTCCGACACTGGCACCAAGCACCCTGCGCACACTGATTTCTTTTTGTTTTTGTTGCGTGGTATAAGCCGTTAAACCCAGCAAGCCCAGACAAGTAATAATGATTGTTAGGATGGCCAGCGAAGCGAAAATTTTTCCTCGTTTCTGGTCAGCTACGTACTGCGAATTCAATCCTTCATCCAAAAATTTAAATTCAAAGGGTAAAGCGGGGAAATATTTTTTCCAGACGCCTTCCACTTGAGACAGCGTATTGCTTGAATTTCCCGGCTTCAGCTTCATTATATATGTGTTGTTCAACGGGCCATAAAAAAACAAAAGCGGTTGAATTGGGTTATAAAGAGAATTTTGATTAAAATCCTTTACGACACCGACTACTTCGAGATAATCTTTGGCAGACGTATCACCGGGGAAAGTAATACGCTGACCAATAGGCTGGTCCCATCCAAAATGTCTGGCAAAACTTTCGTTGACCATGGTACCGTGTGAAGTGTCTGCTGGCTCAAAATTCCGTCCTGCAACAACCTTGATTCCGAGTGCTGTAAAATAATGGGCATCTACGCCATAACATTCAACCCCCTTATCTAAATGCCCCGTTTTGGTTTGCACCCTGAAAAGATTCAAACTTGTATTTCCTGATCCGGGATAGGAACCTCCAATGCCAACATCAGCCACTGACGACAATCCGCGAAAATCATTACCCATTGCAACTATCTTTTCCGGCTCGTATTTACCTGTATTTACCACCACCGTCATAACCTGATTTTTGTCAAATCCCAGGTCTTTATTTCTCATATATTCTAGCTGCGAGTAAACGATCCAGGTAGAAATCAGCATGACCATGGAAATGGAGAATTGTAATACAACCAGCGTCCTACGAAGATTGATATTACCAGATGCTTTTGATAGCGCGCCTTTTAAAATACTCACGGGCTGAAATGACGACAAATAAAAAGCAGGATAGCTTCCACCGATTAGGCCGGTAAATAAACCAATGCTAAGCATTAACAATATATTGAAAGGCTGTAAAAGGGTCGTAATCGAAAACGATTTTCCGGATATCGAATTGAAGAGAGGAAACAACAATACGATCAGTAAGAAGCTGAGTATCAAAGCGGCCATCGCAGTAAGTACGGATTCTCCTAAAAACTGTGCGATCAGCTGTCCGCGTTTTGAGCCCGTAACTTTTCTGATGCCTATTTCTTTTGCTCTTCGCGCAGATCTTGCCGTAGTAAGATTCATATAGTTGATGCAGGCGATGAGCAACATAAAAAACGCCACTGCGGAAAAAGTCCATATATATGACATACTTCCCAATTCTTCCGGTTCTCTTTCCAGATCTGAATGAAGGTGAATATCAACAATAGGTTGTGCATAAAAACGCATCTTCACCCCAAATGGATCAAATACGGGCTTCACATATTTAGCAACCGTCTGATCCACTTTTTTCTGAAATGCCTGCTGGCTTGCTCCGGGCTTCAACAAAGCGTAAGTGAAATAATTAAAACTACCCCAGTTCTGATTATAGTTGTTTGAATCTGAGGACATGGAGATGAGCATATTGTAGCGGATATGGGTATTTTCAGGGATATCTTCAAAAACACCGGTGACCTTATAAAGGTCATACACCGTGTGTAGCGTTTTGCCAACAGCCGACACATTTTTACCAAAATATTTTTCAGCTGTCGTTCTGTTTATGACAACGCTACGCGGTTCAACGAGTGCTGTATTAGGATTACCCTCCAGAAACTTTGCAGTAAATATTTTAAAAATATTGCTGTCGGCGTAGTATGCTTTTGTTTCAAAGAAACTTTTATCACCTATTTTAAAGAGCGTCCTTTCTCTGCTCAACATACGGGCGGCTTCTTGCACTTCTGGATAATCTTTTTTCATCTGAAAAGCCAGCGGTGCTTCCGTATAAGTGAAATTTGTATTCTTGTCTTTTTCTGTAACGTAGGTGACGATACGGTATATGCGATCCGCATATTGGTTAAACCGGTCGTAGCTGAGCTCGTCTCTTACATAAAAGACTAAAAACAGGCTGAACGTGATTCCAATGGTAAGACCCATAATATTTATCAGACTGAACCATTTGTCTTTTCTAAAATTGCGGAGGGCAATTCGCAATACATTTTTGATCATACGGGATTGTTTGATGTGGAAACTATACTTGGACGCTCAATTCGACCAATTTGTTTCAATTAAAGCTCCAATATTCCAAATATTTGATATTCACTGGAATATTGAATCACAAAACCGCGAAAACTGTTCGGTTTTAGTACAGGAGATGTCCGCAAATCTATATAACCCCGCCATTGGGTAGTATCAAATGGCATGGCAAAAACTCCATAAAATATTGAAATCGACAATAAATTCACCGCAGAAGCAGGAGTGGCTGAATTCAATCCACAACCGATAAACGTTCTCTAGTGTAATTTGAGAAAATGTCAATCGCTTCATATAATTCTAGTCCAATACCTTGAGTAAGTTGTTTTGGTTCGGTCATACAATGTGTCAAAAAAATGGCAATGGATTTTTTTACCGGATCTGCAGACCACCAACCTCCATAAGCACCTGGCCAGCCAACGGAGCCTATTGAGCCGGCGCAAGGAATAGATAAATATGGGCTTTCAGTAGTAACGACAGCCACACCCAATCCAAAACCAACATTATCCTTAAACAACGGCATGCCAAACAATTTTGAGTGTTGTCTTTGATCTGGCGTCAAATGATTGGAGCACATCAAATCCTTTGTTTCCTTTTTTAAGATTTGTACACCATTTGAACTCCCATTCTCCACAAAAATTCTGGCAAATTTTAAATAATCTTTCATCGTTGACCAAAGGCCCCCACTTCCAGCTTCAAATTCCAAACCAGGAGGCCGTTCTTTGAAAGCCATTTTTAATGGAACTGTTTCAAGATTGATTAGTTTTCCGAATTCATCGAAACCAATATTAGACGCACATCTGTTTTTTTTGTCTTTGGGGACGTCAAAAAAAGTATCAGTCATGGCCAATGGGTTGAATATTTTTTCTTCCATCACCCTGCCCAATGATTTTCCCTCGATAGTCGAAATAAGAATACCCAATAAGTCAGTAGACTTTCCATAATTGAATGTTTCTCCGGGCTGACTTATTAAAGGAAGACTTGCTAGTCCATTCACCCATTCTTCAAGTGTAATTTCTGTATCAATGTCGCCCCCTAGTTTCTCTAGGTAATCTTCTTTCAGTTTTCCTTTCTGAAATCCGCTATATGTAAAACCTGCCCTGTGGGTCAGTAAATCGAGTACGGTAATGTTTTTGTTAGCATTTTCGTATTCATCCTGTTGATTTATCAGGACTTTCATTTTCCCAAATTGTGGAAACCATTTTGATATCGGATCAGTGAGATCCAATTTCTTTTCCTCATACAATATCATGGCAAGTACTGAAGTAATTGGTTTTGTCATTGAGGCGATTCTATAAATCGTATCAATGGTCAATAATTCCTTTGTCTCCAAATTCTTAAACCCGTCAGTTTCCTGATATAAAATTTTTCCGTTTTGCCACAATATGCAGTTAACTCCGGCGAGCTTTTTATTCTCAATGAAATTTCTAAACATATCCCGCTATTCGATGAAATTTAATATTGCTGTGGTAGTTAAATCCCGGCAATGCTCAAATCTCAAATTCATATTATTTATGATTTTGTGACATTTCATACATTAAAATATGCTGTTGACTGTCTACTTTATTTTCTTGCTTTTGCCTTCGATATAAGTCATAAATTTTTCGCCATCCCTGGATATTTCGAATTTTGTATCGATGGTATCGTTGTCAAGTGAAGTATAGGTCAATTTGAAGATCGGGGCGTTTGGAATTTTGTCGCTTGTCAGAATGATAGTCTTGTCTGCATAAGATATAGAATAGTTTATCGTATGTCCCTCGTTATCAAAATAGATAGCTTTTGACGGGGCACCTGATAAATCCAAATACACGACCATCAGATCGTCGTGTACAATGGAGGGCTTACTAGATGTGGCCGGATATTCTGAATGGGATTTTCGCACGAGTATTTTGTCGTTGAGGTCCGGGCTAAATGTAAAAATTCCGCCACCTTGCCCGGGCTGGCCATTGCCTTCACCTTTCCATTGTCCCATTAACCAGGACCACTTTTCCCATGTTGCGGTTTGCTGAGCAACACATGTAGTGATTCCCATGACGAGTAAGGCAGTCAGATACAATTTTGATTTCATCATTGTTACGTCTTAAATGTGAATAGTAATTTAATAAAGTATTTCTTATAGGAGAAAGCCTTTTAATGCCGTTACGAAAGTTCCCTTAACAGGCTCTCGCATTATGGTCTCTACAATTGATTGCTTCTAGATGAAATATATACTCATTTTTTTCTCGGCTCATAGTAATGCGTTACGGCACCACATTTAAATGTTTTTGTTTTAAGCAGTCTAAGATTTATTCTATCCTTGATGTTTATAAATAATGGTAAGCCCTTCCCTACAACAGTTGGCTGAATGTTAATTTGGTATTCATCAATTAGGTCAAGTTGTGTTAAAGCTACTATCAAACTTGGACTGCCTGCCAAAATGTTGCTGCCCGCTTGTTTCTTGAGTGCTAAAACTTCTTCTTTCATAACTTCCTTTTTCAATTTTGTATTTTTCCATTCAACATTTTTGAGCGTTCTGGAAAAAACAATCTTTGAAATATTATCTATTAATACAGCAAATTCATCTGTGGGCTTGTTGCCAGTAGGATTTTTTACGACGGATGGCCAATAGCTTTCCATAAGTTGATAAGTTATTCTTCCGTATAAAAGGGTATCTGCACTACTCAATAGGTCATCATAATGTTGATGTATTTCATTATCTGCAATCATTGCCGTATGATCGCAAAATCCGTCAAGTGTCATATTGATTGCTGCGATGAGTGGTCTCATACAAATGGTTTTTTAACTGCAAATAATGTTTTGTTCGCTTCGAAGTGGTCTAGCGTTTGTATTCAATGTAGCCGACGACTTTAAGCTATTTGGTAAACTTCAAATAAACAGTTGAAGGATTTTTCAAGCCTTCGATTAAATGATTCTATAAAATTATGCTTAGAGAGGCGGTATAAAAATAATGCTGGATTATTTTTTCTTCGAGTTCTAATGCTTGATCTCCAGATTAGAAATAAACCAGTGATCGACCGCTTTTTGGAGTTCGCTGCAGTCCGGGTTGAGGTCGGTAGCCCAGGCGATGATCCCATCCGGGCGTATCAAAAGGGCACTTACACCCAGCCTGTCTTTTACGCTTCCTGAAATATATTTGATCTGGTTGTCGTATTCACTGACCAAAGTTTTTATAGAAGCATTCATGTCGAAATCAAGCATGATTCCTAGACCATCGTGCATCAACTCGCCTATTCTTCCCCCGTCTTGGAATTCAAAATTGGGTACGCTGTGACCTACCAGCGGATGTTCACCCCCGAGATGGTATTGGGTGTAAATACCCCAAACCCTTCCTGCAAAAAAAGTGGCACCATCGCGTGTATTCATCAGGTCGCGGATAATGGCGTACAGCGCGCGGGCATGGGGTTCTGGTCCCATGATGGCTGCCTGGGCGCGTGACCAGTCCAGCACCTGTGCACCCACCGGATGACGTTCGGTGTAATAAGTATCCAACAAACTTTCCGGCGCTTTTTCCTGGATGGTTCGGGCTAGCTTCCAGCCCAGGTTCATGGCATCTCCGAGTCCAAGGTTAAGCCCCTGGCCTCCCAAGGGCGCGTGAATGTGCGCGGAATCACCGGCTAGAAGTACCCGTCCTTTGCGGTAGGTGGTAGCCTGCCGTGCCCGGTCGGTCCAGGTGGTAGCGATATGCAGCGTACGGATCGTCACGCTGGTGTTCGAGACCCGGCGAAGCACCTCCTGTACGTGATCAAGTGTAATGGGTTTTTCTGAATGATGGAATGCACCGCCGTCAAAATCCTGAATCATCACATAACCTGGCTGGGATTGCAGGTACATACCTCTTTCGGTCACATTTCGTCCGGGACTGAGCTTTTCCGGATCGAGCATGTCAATTAGCGTAGAGTAGCCGGTAAATTCGGGTTCCGTCCCGGCGAAGTCAAACCCCCCGGCTTTGCGGACAATACTGCGGCTTCCGTCGCAACCCACGAGCCATTTGCCTTTAAAAGTTTGGTCACCGGACTGAACGCTTACTCCGTCGCCGGTTTGATGAAAGTCTGTCAGGGCATGTCCACGCCTGATTTCTACACCCAGTGTGGTTGCACGGCGGGTCAATACCGTTTCAAGCTCCTCCATTTCAGAAATTAAACTCGGTTCGGTTGAGCTGGGCAGGCGATCCTTCCACTGAGCAGTGTCAATATGGTTGTAGTAAAAAGGAATGCCGGCAAAATGCCCTGCCTGACGTGGGGCGTTTGGATTGGAATTTTGGTGGGGATTCTTTAGACGCTTGTGTATTTCGAGTTGGTTTAGCAACCCACGACGATACAATGTTTCGATGGTAGGCGCCGAAAGTCCCCGTATCCCGAAAGGAAGTTGCTTCAATGGCGAGCGAGGATCCGCTGCCTTCTCCAGTATCAGGACGGTACATTTGGCCAAGGCCAGTTCACAAGCGAGGAGTAGTCCAACCGGTCCGGCCCCTGAAATGATTACATCGTGAACAAAATGATTCTGTGCGGATTTCCTGCTTTCGTTTGTCGCTTTCACATTGGAATGATTGAGACACAAAATTCCGGGATGCGCTTGCCTTAAGCTTGTACAAACGCGACAAAATCGTTGCCTACCGCTTGTTTCCCATTCCTTGCTTTTCGCGCGAAGGCCGCTGGTGTAGTACCGCTGTAGCGCTTGAATTCCCGGCTTAAGTGGGACTGATCCGTATAACCTAGCTCATGGGCCAAGCCGGCCAGGTTGGAGTCCGGACACTGCCATAGTTGATTTCGTACCTGCTCAAAACGCATCAGACCGGAAACATCTTTAACCGTATAGCCGGAAGACTGCTTGAATTTCCTTTCCAGGGTGCGTACCGTTGCATGGGCCGCCGCTGCAACCTGGCTTACCGGCATGGTGCCGTTTGCTTCCCGCATTGCGACGCCCGCTTTGAACAGCAAACTGTCTTTGGCGATCTGCGATTTAGCACTCAAGAAATACTGTTTTACCTCTGCCAGTGCTTCATCTATTCTGCCGGTTTGAATCCACTTATTCAAGGGGGATTGAAGTCGGGCGATGGGATGCTCAAATTTGTGAACTCCTTCTTGACCCGACGGCAAACCGAGCAAATCGAATACGGTCCAAGGAAAGCACCGGATTCCAATAACTTCAAAACGGTTTTTAGTGTACAAAAGAACCGGCTGATTGAGCAGTCCCATGATAAAAGGAGATGGCAATGGTTGCAAAGTTCCATTGTATAAAATATTACAGGTGTTTCCGAAATGAAAAATAATTTCTGCGTAGCCATCCGGTAATACTTTGAAGCTCGATTCTGATTCTCCGAATTCCATGCGGGTGTACCAAAAACACTTTATAACATCCCGCAGCTCTTCAGGAGGTTCAAATTCTTGATGTTGCATCTTGAAAGTTAGCAAATTTGGGGTGTCTAGGATGCTACCATGATGCAGCGATTCCATGCATTTTTTCTCCGCCTTTTGCAAAAACCAGTCATTTTATAGATGCACTCAGCATTGGTCTCGAGCCCTGTACCCCCCTTGCAAATATGGCTTTAAAACGATATTTTCATAACCGAAAATCCTAAATCCTGATGCATGCCTTTTTCAGCTAGCCAGTGGGTAAAAACACTGGTATCGAACCCTGTCAAGATGAAAATCCTTAACTACCGTATTGTCACTTGCTTAATCGCTATATTGCTTGTAGTCAGTTGCGTTAAACAAACTCCGCACATCACCAATCCGCCTCCAACCAATCCACCTACCGTCAATCCGCTTCCACCTCATGCTGAAGATCCAGGGGATTCCGCAGCCATGATATATATCGCAGGTGGAAATACCAATGATGTATATGCCCTTGATGCAAAAACCGGAAAACTCGTATGGAACAAGAAGGTAAGTGGTACCTATACCACTTCGGCCTTTTATAACAGCGGACTAATTGTGGTAGAGGGATTTGATAACAACCTGACTGCTTTCGATTCTGCTGGCAAAGTGCAATGGACCCATCAACTTCCCGGAACTCCGCAATGGCCATTCTACCTCCCCGTTGCAGGCCGGGGTGGCATTCTCTATGCGCAGGACAACGAAGATCTTTATGCGATCAATGTGATGGATGGGTCAATAAAATGGACATTCACCAAACCCCCCAACGAGGGAACGGGCATGGTGGTCACCAATCGGGATATGGTTTATTTCAATACCGGCGTCAGTCATTTTTATGCGTTGGACGCGGCAAACGGCCAATTGCAATGGGATAGTTGGGATCCGGTTGGCAGTACGCCGATCGTATATGACAACCTGATATACCAACAAGGTGGCTCCGGCGTGCTCGTCAAAGATGCACACACGGGACTGTTGGAATGGACGTTCTCTCAATTTCTCGGAACCGTCATCAACATGAATTACGGCCGCATTTACGATATATCCGGAGCGGTCACCGATTCGGCTACCGGAAAAATTTCATATCCATCCATGCAGGTGCATTCGACCGCCTCTGTACCAGCTGGCTCCATTTATCCGATTCTGGCCGATTCGCTGGCTATAACGCCAGAGGGATTTGCCAATGCATTTACGGGTCAATTGAACGGTGTCCCGCAAACGAGTCGAGCTATTTCTGGAGCCTATCAATCGGGGGGAACCTATGTTAATCACATTTTTTATTATACCACCTCCCAACGCGATCAATACGATCCATACGCTGGTGGACACCTTTATACCGATGTGTATGCCTATGATGTCAGGGCCCAGAAATTGCTTTGGCAAACCTCCATTGAAAACGGCGACATTAATTTTATAGAACCCTGTGTGGTCACCAAATCTCAGCAAGTTTATCGCGGTGCCTTTATTTATAAGTAGGACTTAACGCGGCTCCACTCAACTTCCTTCCATTTGCACCTGCCCCAAGTACCCCTAGAAAACCATCGTTTTTTAGGACGACATACGTGTTTGGAAAACAGGACACCCATTGTATCAAGACCGCACAATCTCCGGGAAATAAGATCAGATAAATAACTGAAAAGCAATAAGATAAAGGTCTGGCATCTTCTTAGCCGCAAAGGGAAAGGCCGTCCTTATGATCCCATAGTGGACCAAGGTCTGGAAAAGAGAGCTAACGATCTTCGATAATAAATCCTGGATGAATATCCACCACAAAATCAACGTGCATTTTTTATGATGAAATATTATTCAAAAATTGCCTGGCGAAATTTAGTAAAGAACAAAATCTACTCCGTCATCAATATCGCGGGCCTGGCTACAGGAATGGCTGTTGCCATGATCATCGGCCTGTGGATAAACGACGAGGTATCTGCCAACAAACACTTTAAAAATTACGAAACCATTTATCAAGTGATGATGCACCAGACTTTTGATGGCGTGCGTTACTCACAACAATCTATGCCCTATCCCTTGGGAGAGGAATTAAAAAATAAATTCCCAGATTTCAAAGGAGTAGCGATGTGTGATTGGGGACAGACGCACTCATTGATTTATGGCGACAAAAAAATAAGCAAATACGGGCATTTTATAGGTGCCGAGGCGATCAATATGTTCTCGATAAAAATCATCGATGGTGACAAAGATCCCTTGCATGAACCCTATTC